>Ga0207421_10004050_pt1 | contig 17168 bp, 14 predicted proteins | sample SodLakKL_010_SED_4_FD_187542 | JGI IMG/M metagenome (GOLD analysis project Ga0207421, IMG submission 187542) | Alkaline sediment microbial communities from Lake Tanatar, Kulunda Steppe, Russia - 8KL_010_SED (SPAdes) (version 2) | ecosystem: Environmental > Aquatic > Non-marine Saline and... | reverse complement strand
ATACCAATTAGTGGCAATTAATTATACATATTGTTAGCTGTCAAAAATATTTGCTTATGTTTTTTTATTTTGGAGTTTTCTTTATTTGATGCCTTCCGGCAATTTTTCTTTAACTTTCTCATCGGAGGTATTCTGTTTAATTTCGGTTGGATTTTAAATGATTCAATGCGATACTGGTATTTTGAAAATATTTTGTTATAATGAATAAAATTTTAAATGGAGAACCGCTGGTTCTCTCTGTTTTACGCTCCATTAAAAATATTAGAAAATGCTTTACAATATTGATGAAAATATATTCAATTTAATATACGGGGTTTCTATAAGAAGCGATGTCATGAGAAGTATTATGACAGCAGTGGCAATATCTTCTTCCAGATTTTTTGCCGTTATATTCGCAGGCTTTCTTGTTTATTTAAGTCTAAAAGAAAGAAGGTTGGTGATTCCGTATTTACTCTCGCCGGCTCTTTCTGTGGGAATAACCCGGCTCATCAGAATGTTTTATGTAAGAAGCAGGCCTTTTACAAGTGTGGGAATAGAAAGTCTCATATACCATGAGGCATCTCCATCTATGCCAAGCACCCATGCCGCCGCTGCATTTGCCATAGCCATTCCTATTTTCTTCATAAATAAAAAAATAGGCTCTGCAGTACTTATACTCGCTTTTATAACAGCCTTATCCAGGGTAATGACAGGGGTGCATTTCCCTCTGGATGTTGCAGCCGGAGCCCTTCTTGCCGCTGCCATCACATTTTCAGTTTTCGGTATATATGAACGCTGTATGGATAAGCTGAAAAAACAATGATGGAATCAATTTTTACGCTCGTAGGCGGGCTGGGCCTTTTTTTCTTCGGAATGCAGCTTCTGTCCGACGGGATGAAAAAGGCTTCCGGGGAGCGCATGAAAAACTTTCTGCATAAAGCCACTAAACTGCCTGTTGTGGGGGTTCTGATAGGGGCCGTTGTTACCGCTCTTTTTCAGTCTTCAAGCGCCACCTCAATTATGGTAGTCGGGTTTGTAAATGCTAGCCTTCTGACCCTTACCCAGGCAATATCGGTAATAATGGGCGCCAACATAGGAACAACATTTACAGCCTGGGTCATATCCCTGATGGGCGCATTTGATATTGCTGTTTATGCCCTTATAGCTATCGGCATAGGCGTATTCTTTATGAAAACAGCAAAGACAAGCAGAACCAGGTTTATCGGAGAAGTCTTCCTTGGGTTCGGACTGCTTTTTACGGGGCTTGCCTTGATGGGGGAAGCAGTTGAGCCCCTCAGATCAAGTGAGTTTTTTGAAAATATCTTTATATCTTTCAGCCGCAACCCTTTTCTGGGGGTTCTGGCCGGGCTTATAGCTACGATTGCCCTTCAGAGTTCCAGCGCCACAATAGCCATCGTCCAGCTGCTTGCATTTAACGGAATAATACCTTTTAATGCCGCCATACCCATTATACTCGGAGAAAACATAGGAACCACAATCACGGCCCAGATTGCGGCTCTTGGATCTAATCTTTCGGCCAGAAGGGCCGCCATGAGCCACAGCGTTTTCAACATAGTCGGAGTTGCCTATATGCTGGTTTTTGTTTATCTGGGTTGGTTTACAAGGTTTGTTGACTTTCTTATACCCGGAGAAATCACTCCCTCAAGCATAATGTTTTACATCGCTTTTTCCCATACCCTTTTCAATGTATTCAACACCGCTGTTTTTCTTCCTTTTATTAATACCCTGGAGAAGTTGAGCATCTGGCTGGTGCCTAAGAAAGAATACGACGTGGAGAGGGGAACCCAGTACCTTGACCGTCATATTCTGGAAAACCCCATAATTGCATTCAGCCAGATAACCAATGAAATGAATTATATGCTGAGCCTGGCCGTAAAATCCGTTTATACGGCTATGGAGGGCTTTGAAGGAAAAGGCTACAAGAAATCAAAAAAAATAGCGAAATATGAAAACGCAATAAACTCCCTGCAGTCTGAAATTACGCAGTTTATAGTAGAGCTTTCAGGAAAAGAACTGACCGAAGATCAGCATTCCGAGATTCCGGTGCTCATCCACAGCGTAAATGATATAGAACGAATCGGAGACCATGCTGTAAATATCATTGAGCTTGCGGAAAGAAAAAACAGCGCCAAAAACAAATTTACCGAGTATGCCACGCGTGAAGTAGATGTAATATGGCGTAAGGTACAGGAAATGATGGAAAAGGCCAAAGAGGCGGTAAAAGAGCAGGATGCAGAGATTGCATTAGAAATTCTTAAAATTGAAGACAATGTGAACACACTTCAGGAAGAAATAAAGGAAAATCACATAAAGAGACTAAACGAGAAAATTTGCGACATAAAAACCGGTGTGGTCTTTGTGGAACTGATTGACAACCTTGAAAAAATCGGTGACCATCTTACAAATATTGCAGAGGGCATCAGAAACAAAATGCACTGGGAACTCAAGTCAGCTCAGAAAAAACCTGATACCTTCAATTCTACCTTATAGGACTGAACTTTTTTAACACAAGGGCCGGTATAAGCACAACAAAACCCGCTCCTATACATCCCAGGGCCTGATTTACTGAAAGCGGCTGAGTATCGAACAGGCTGTTAAGAGGAGCCCACTGCGTAAAAGCATACTGAAGAAGAACAAGGCAGCCGATACCCACTGCCGGCATATAAGCTACCTGAACGCTTTTGTCTTTCAGGTATTCAACGACAGAGGGAATAAATCTGCTTATGCTGAGAAGATAGAACGCTTCAGCGGCGACAAGCGTATTTACGGCTATGGTCCTGGCAAGAACCACATTGGAAGTTGCCCGGTAAATATATTTAAACATACCGAATGTCACTGCTAAGTTAAACAATGATATGACGGCCGCCCTCAATAGAAGCGACCCCTTGAGCAGCTTTTCCCCGGAATCACGTGGAGGCTTATCCATTACGTTTTTCTGGCCGGGCTCAAAAGCCAAAGAGAGCATTAAAGCAACCGAGCTTATCATATTGACCCAGAGTATCTGCACGGGAAGTATGGGAATTACAGCCGCAAACGCCAGACCTGCAAGTATTGTAAGAAGCTCTCCGCCGTTTACAGGCAGTATAAACCCTATGGTCTTAAGTATATTTGAATATACTGTGCGGCCTTCTTCCACGGCGGCTTCAATCGAGGCAAAATTATCGTCGGTCAGCACCATATCAGCCGCCTCTTTTGCCACCTCAGTTCCCATAATCCCCATCGCGACACCGATATCCGCCTGCTGCAGCGCCGGGGCATCGTTTACTCCGTCGCCTGTAACAGCGACTATCTCATTATGGTACTGAAGAGCCTTGACAAGGCGGAGTTTGTGTTCGGGGGCTACACGGGCAAAGACGCTGCTGTCTTTAGCGGCCGAGCGCAGCTCCTCCTCCGTCATTGCGGAGAGCTGTTTGCCGGTAAAAACCTTCCCGTCGCTTTCGGCTATTCCCATATTCCGGGCTATGGCCCTGGCGGTCTCCTCATGGTCGCCGGTTATCATCTTTACTTTTATACCTGCCTTCTGAGCCACCGCAACCGCATTAACAGCCTCTTCCCTGGGGGGATCTATCATGCCCTGCAGGCCGATAAAAGTCATCCCGCTTTCAAGATCGGCATCTTCAATTCCCTTCTTATCCGCACCCGCTTCTTTCTTTGCAAAAGCAAGAACCCGCATACCCTCTTTGGCCATCTCCGAAACCTTTTCTTTTATATTCCTGACCTCTTTTTCATCAACCGAACCGCATTTGTTTAAAACCGCCTCAACAGAGCCTTTCATAAATATAACAGCCTGAGAGTTTCCGCCATGCAGGGTTGCCATATACTGCTTCTTTGATTCAAAAGGGATGGCATCAATTCTCGGGTTTTCCTTTTCGGCCTTTTCCCTTTCCATCCCCGCCTTCATCGAAGATATCAGCAGGGCTCCCTCGGTCGGGTCTCCCGCTGTCACATACTCACCTTCTTTCTCCTGAAGATGTGAATCGTTGCATAAAAGCCCGGCAAGAAAACATTCATAGAGCGGGCTGTTTTTTTCAGCTTCTTTTTTCTTTCCGTCAAGTAATATATCCCCATCCCTGTTAAAGTCCCCGGTAAGTTCATAAAGACTTCCGTCCGCGTATATTTTCTGAACGCTCATTTTATTCTGGGTAAGGGTGCCTGTCTTATCCGAACATATAACCGTGGTACTGCCCAGGGTTTCCACAGCGGGAAGCTTTCTTATGATGGAATGTCTTTTGGCCATCCTTCCCACACCTATGGCAAGGGTTACCGTAACAACAGCCGGAAGCCCTTCCGGTATAGCGCTCACGGCTAAGGCCACAGCCGACTGAAAACCCTCAATCCAGTGCATCCTCTGAATAAGGGCAAGAATAAAAGACAAAGTTGCAAGAGCCAAAACCACGTACAGAAGAATTATGCTGAAATCATGTATCTTCCTTGTCAGGGGGGTCTGCAGGCCTTCACTCTCCTGCATCATACTTGATATCCTCCCGGTCTCGGTTTCCATGCCGGTAGCGGTTACAATTCCTTTTCCTGTGCCCCCGGTTACTAAAGTTCCCGCAAACATCATGCATGTCTGGTCACCGATAACCGCATCTTTGTTTACCTTATCGGTACTTTTTTGAACCGGCACAGATTCTCCGGTCAGGGCCGATTCATTAACCTGCAGGTTTTTAACCTCCGCAAGACGCATATCCGCCGGAACCTTATCTCCCGAAGAAAGAAGAACAATATCTCCGGGAACAACGTCATTTGAAGATATTTTCATTTTCTCCCCGTCCCTGATGACCATTATCTGGGATACCATGGTCCTGGAAAGGGCCGATATAGCCTTTTCCGCCTTTGATTCCTGTATGAAGCTTATAAAGGCATTCAGGACCGCCACCGCAAATATTACCGCGGCATCAAGGTTCTTTCCTACAAGAAGAGAGACAACCGAAGCAATCACCAGAATATAAATCAGGGGCTGCTTGAAGTTATCCAGAAAGAGCCTCAACGGCCCTTTTCCTTTCTTACCGACAATCTCATTTGCCCCGTGTTCTTTCAGCCGCCCGGCGGCTTCATCACGGGAAAGACCCTTCCTTAAATCCGTTTCAAAGCCCTTTACGGCTTCTGCCGCCTCTTTATCATGCCAAAAGTCCCTTTTTTCAATATTATTTTCACTTGCCATATACTATCTCCTTTGTTTATCTTTTTTTTCTCAAAATATTCATCAGCTTCTCCAGGCTGTAGGTGTTTATTACATCTTCGGCTCTGAGCCAGCCCCTGGCCGCCTGGTCCCTTCCGTATTTTATATAACCAAGATCCTTTATGCTGTGGGCATCGGTTGATATAGCCACCTTGACCCCCATGTCCCGGGCCATCTTTAAATGAATGTCATTAAGATCAAGTCTTTTAGGGTGCGCGTTAAGCTCCATAAAGCAGTTGTTATCCCCGGCCGCTTTCAGAATTTCTTTCATATTTACTTTATAGGGCTGCCTGTCATTGAGCATTCTTCCGGTAGGATGACCCAGTATATTAAAATTCCTGTTTTCCATCGCTTTTATTATTCTTTTCGTCATTTCTTTTTCAGTCATATTAAACTTATAATGCACCGAGCATACGGTCAGATCAAGCTTTTCAAGCACGCTGTCGGAAAGGTCAAGGGTTCCGTCAGCCATTATATCAACCTCGATAGAGTTGAGTATATGGATTCCCTCTATTTCCTCGTTAAGCCTGTTTATCTCTTCAATTCTCTTTTCCAGGGTTTCTTCATCAATCCCCCCGGCTATCGCAACCTGCCTCGAATGTTCGCTCACCGCAACGTAATCATAACCCCTATCCCTGCAGCCTTTAACCATTTCCTCTAGAGTGTTTTGCCCGTCCGTAAGGTTAGTGTGCATGTGAAGGTCTCCCCTGATATCCCCCGTTTTCAGCAGCTCCGGCAGATTCCCTTTTTCAGCCGCCTCTATCTCACCGCGGTTCTCCCTCAGCTCGGGGGGAATATAATCAAGGCCAAGCCTGCGGTAAACACTACTCTCGCTCTTTCCGGCAACCCTCTCATCCCCCTTAAAGACACCGTATTCATTAATCTTCAGCCCCCTGCTAAGCCCTCTTTTTCTTATTTGGATATTATGTTCCTTTGAACCGGTAAAATACGATAGGGCGGCCCCAAAACTTTCTTCTGCAACCACCCTTAAATCAACCTGCATTCCCGAGTTAAGCAGAACCGAAGAACGGGTTTCTCCTTTTGATATGACCTTATTTACTCTTTCAAAGCCGACAAACCTGCGCATCAGCATATTTTTTTCTTCCGCGCAGACAAGTATATCTATGTCACCGACCGTCTCCCTGCACCTTCTCAAAGAACCGGCCACCTCTATCTTTTTTATCCCCCCGCCCTCTTTTAAATAATCTATTAACTCTTCAGCGGATTCCCGCGCCTGCGCTATAACAAAAGTGCCCTCGGTTTCTCTCAACCGCTCTATGCTCTCAATTATCGCCTTCTCTGTTTTCTCCCCCAATCCCTCAAGCCCCCTTATCCTGCGGTCTCTCGCAGTTTTCTCCAGCTCATCGAGAGTTGTTACGCCAAGCTCCTCATTTATTTTCTTTAATCGCCTGGGGCCCAACCCCGCCACATTCATCATACGGCTCATATCTCCCGGAAGCTCTCTCTTTAGCTCCTCGAGTTTCTCAAATTTTCCCGTTAAAGCTATGTCTTTTATCTTTCCCTCCAGGTCACTGCCTATGCCCGGAAGCTTCGACAGCTTTTCCCCCCTTTCTATCATATCAGATACGCTTTCAGTCAGGTTTTCAACCGTACGGGCCGCATTCCTGTATGCCCTTATTCTGAAAGGATTATCCCCCTTAATTTCAAGAAGATCCGCTGTCTCGCTGAACATCCTTGAAACATCATTATTATTTAATCTCATTATTATTCTCCCGAATATATTCACTTCTCTTCAAGCCTACTTTCAGCCAGACTGTTGACTTCATTGAGCCTATCCGTAATCTCTCTCTGCGCTTCTTCCATATTCCGAAACCCCTTCAAATAGAGGGGCTTACCCTCAACTACCACTATATCGTTAAAGGGAAAGGGGATGACGGTCCTGTCCCAGCTTCTTAATTCAGTCTTTCTTTTAGCCGCCCAGGCAATGGGAACCAGGGGACAGTCTAATTTATCGGAAATATAAGCCGCCCCTTTTTTGGCCTTAAGGCGCGGGCCTCTCGGTCCGTCTGGAACCATGGCAACAACATGCCCCCTCCTGAGGCAGCCCATCATCTGCACAATTGACCTTGCCCCCTCTCTGGGAGAGGAGGCCGTGCCCCGGATTACCCTGTGGCCCAGCCACTTATTTGTCAAAGCGGCAATATCACCGTCTTTTGAAGTTGATAGAAGAACCCTGATAGCCCGGGCCCTGTGAGAGTACGATACGAAAAATATATGGCGGTGCCAGAAAATGTAGACAAACGGCCTTGCGGGAATACTTTCTTCACCGATATACCTTACCCTGCTTGTCCATCCGACAATTCTTAAGTAAAGAATGAAAATTACTGCAAAAATGTATGCCCTCATCGTAAAAATTAACCTGCCTAAATCTATGATGATTTTTTTACCGGAATTGTCAAACTAAAATAAAGTTTTTCATTTCTTTAGAATATAACCGGGAAATTTCCTTAAAGGCCATGCATCGGGCCATAAATTGAAAAACCCCTGTACTCCTTACCGTTTATTTTTAAGCGGCAGGTTCTCAAAAATAGTGTGGGGTATCATTATGGCTATAATCTCAAGGGCTATGATTAAATTATAAATAGAGCCGGTAAAGAGGGCTATGCCCGCAAACCCCCAGCAGAGTCCGGCTGCCTCGGGATTACTGAGATACCTGTATATCCCTCTTTCTTCCACAGGTACCTCCTCCCTGAAAAAATTAATCCCCAGGGACCTTTTTGCTCCCATAAGATAAAAAGCCCAAAGGCTCACGGCGAAGCCGGCGAGGGCTATAATCCCCCCGGCTGCTTTCAGAAAAGCTATATTATGAAATTCCGGGTGCGGCTCAAACTGCAGAATCAGAAACATTACCCCCGCCAGAGCCCACAGGAAAACCGTTGTTACAGCATGTATTGTAAATCCTTTTTTACCGAACCAGGCTGTAAGCCTTTTTCCTTTATACTCCAGGTAGAGAAGTAATGTCTCTACCGCTATGGCCGTAAAAACAGCGGCGGCGGTTATTATAAAGATATTCATATTATTTTCTGCTCCTTCTTAATATGTCCCAGAAGGCGCCGCGGGCGCCTTTATCGATTTCCTCTGAAAGAACCCTGTTTTCATTATAGTTATAATTTTTACTCTGTCCGAATGAAAACATAAACCTTTCGTCCCCGGCCGTAATTTCTTGAAAAAAACTGAATATATCGCCTCTTAATTCAGATGAAATATAAAACACCGGTTTAAGAAAACCCCTGCTTTTTCCGACATCCCCTTTAATGTTTCTATTTTCTTTAAACCCTTCCTTTTTTACAATCCCATGAAGGGGCGTACCCGGGTAAATCCTTAATCCGAGAGCTATTCCCGCAACATCGGGTTTGATTTCCTTTACCCTTTCTATTGTATCTTTAACTGTTTTTCTGTTTTCCCCCGGGCCCCCTATAAGCATATCGAACATGAAGACAAGCTCCGCTTCCCGGCATGCCTTTCCCGTATTCTTTAAATCCTCAGCCCTGTGCAGTCTCCCGAGGTTTTCCAGGACAGAGTCACTGGCGCTGTCCGAGCCGAAGTTTATTCCCTTACAGCCCGCCTCTTTCATCATGCCGGCCAGGTATGAGTCAAACCTTTCGGGGGAGCAGTAAGCATACCAGCTTATTTTCCTGTTCAGCCCTTTTTTTATAAGCTCCCGGCACACGTCAATCGCGTGGCCGTAGGGAATATTAAACTCACTGTCCAAAAGGTGAAAACAGTCAACCCCCTTTTCCATCAGGGCCTCAAACTCTTCCGCTGCGCTTGAGGGAGACCTGAGCCGTATTTTCTCACCCCTGCACAAAGGATCGGCGCAGTATATGCATTTCCCCATGCATCCCCTCTTTGTTTCAACCGAACCCATGCCGCCCATTCTGAAATAAGCGGGGTTATCAAAAAGGTTTCTGCGGGGGCTGAAATTTTCAACCGGAAAATACTTTCTCGGGTTTATTATATAGCCGCCGTTTTTTCTGTAGATAAGGTTCTCTACATTCTCCGGATCGGGAAAAGAATTTATAAACTTAAGCATTGCTCCTTCACCGTCCCCGCAAATACCGTAATCCGCATCCAGATACTCCATTACTTCCAGGGGCATCACCGAAAAACCCGCTCCTCCGAATACCACCGGAGTGTCGGTATAGCTTTTGATCTCTCTGTATATATCTCTTATACGGGGAAGAAAAAAAGAAGAGGAAGGAAAACTGCAGTCATCTGTATTCCTTATGGATATGCCTATAAAATCCGGGCGGTTCTCTCTGAGGGTTTTCTTTATATCACCCGAGAAATTTAAATCCCCAATCTCGACATTTATCCCGTTTTTCCTCAGATGCTCCCCCACATACTCCAGGCCGACGGGCGCAACCGGGGGAGAAAGAGTATTTACATTCAGCAGAAGGACCTTCGCAGCCAACTAGACCCCTTCCCGGGCATACTCGCAGCATATGCCGTCTCCGGTATCCATTACCGGGCAGCCATGGCAGAGGGGCCTGGATTTGCAGTGAGTATATCCATGACGGACAATCAGCGCATGATATTCATTATAGAGATACAGGTCCTGCGGCAGGTTTTTCATGAAAAACGACCTTATCTCGTCATATCCCACGGATTCTTCTATTATACCCAGCCTGGAAAGAAACCTTTTTGTATATGCATCGCTCACAAAAGTCAGTTTATTTCCGGCATAAAGAAGTATGCTGTCGGCGGTCTCCTTTCCTATGCCCTTAATATCAAGCAGCTCTCTTCTGAGTTCTTTCATCTTACGGGAAAACATTATCTCTAAATTTCCCCCGTAGCGTTCTTTAAGATATCTGCAGAAGTTTTTCAGCTTGATTGTTTTCTGGTTATAGAATCTTGATGATTTTATCCTTGAAGAAATCTCCTCGTGTTCTGCCTCAAGTATCTTTTCACAATCCAGAAGCCCGTCTTTCTTAAGAGACTCCACAGCCCGCGAGGCGTTTTCCCAGGTAACATTCTGCGTAAGAACAGCGCCGACAATTATCTCAAAATCTGTCTCTCCCGGCCACCATTTGCCCGGACCATAATAGTTAAGAAGGCTGTCAAAAATCCGTATAAGTTTTTTCTCTTCATTCATCCAGTTTATGCAGCAAGTCCAGATTCATATCCGCAACGTATTTATCCAACCCTTGAGAGCTGACGGCTTCCCCTTCCGAAGTTATCATAAAAACCTCATATTCCTCCATCTCTTTTATAGCTTCAAGCCCCTCCCGTACCCCCATAACCATTACAGCCGTAGCCCATCCGTCCGCGGTCATTGCCTTCGGCCCTATGACCGTAGCGCTCACCACTTCCTCGGAAGGATAACCTGTCTGAGGATCAATTATATGATGATACCTGTCACCCCCCTCTTCAAAATAGCGGTGATAGTCACCCGACGTAACCACTGCTCTGTCGGAGACTTTAAAAACCGACATGTTTCCCTCGCCCCGGGGGTTCTGCAGGCCTATGCGCCACTCCCGTCCGTTCTTACTGCCCAGAGCATAAATATCCCCGCCGGCATCTATCAGCGCCGAATCAATCCCCGCCCTCTTCAGCTCTTTTATTCCTTCATCCACCGCATACCCTTTTGCAATACCCCCCAGGTCAATGCCAAGCCCTTCCACAGCGGAATAAACACGTCCGTTTTCAATTGAAATATTATCATACCCCACTTTTTTAAGCGCTTTTTCAATCTGTTTTTCTTCCGGTATCCCGGAACCCTCTCCGTATATCCCCCAAACCTCAAGAAGCGGATAAACTGAAGGGTCAAAGGCCCCTTTGCTTTTCCCGGCAATCTCAAGAGCCTCCTTAACAACATTCGCTATTTCATCATCCTCTATATCTCCGCCTTCCCTGTTGAAACGATACAGCGGAGAGGTTTCACTGTGTATGTTAAACTTGCTCTCAACCTCCCCCATTCTTTCAAATGCACTCCGGATTGCTTCCTCTCCCCCCCTTTGCGAGGCCCAAACGGTGATGCTGCAGTAGGTATTAAAAAGGATTTTAGTTTCACTCACCTCTTCCCTCCGGCAGGCTGATAAAGAGAAGCTCAAGAATATAATAATTATAATATATTTATTGAGTCTACTTATATTAAACATTTTAACCCTCCAATCAGGTTAATTAAGCAGGGCCCCGGCTCGCCCTCATTCTGAGAATCCTCTCCCTTAGAATTCATTCTGCCGGAAGCCTCATTTCGACTTCGGTTCCTTTTCCGGGAGCGCTTTTAATATTTATCATCCCGTTATGACGCCTTAATATCTCTTTTGCCATAGGCAGTCCCAATCCTATTCCCTTGGCCCTTGTTGTGTACGTGGGGTCATAAACGGTATTTACCGCTTCGCTGCCCATGCCGCAGCCGTTGTCGCTTACCTTTAGTGTAGACACCTCATTCTCTAAAGAACAGCTTACAGCGACAACCCCGTTTTTCCTGTCCACCGCGGATACCGCATTTTTAATTATATTCCTTAAGGCAAGACCGAATTTCTCCCTGTCTGCGTAAATATATTCCGCTTCCGGTTCAATATCCACATGAACCGCTATCGTCTGGGGTACATCCAGGGAATCTACTGCATCATCAACAAGCTGCCTTATATTAATCTTTCCTTTGATGAGTTTAATTTTCCCTGTAAAATTTATCAGGTTAGAAAGTTTTTTATCGATTGTTCTTATTTCGCGCGACAGAACATCAAGGTATTCAGCGGCTTCGGGATCCCTCACATCTGCATAGTTTTTAATGTAATATGTGACATTTTCTATGCTTGAAAGAGGCGTCCTTAAGTCATGAGCGACGCCTGAAGCCATGTTTCCAATCAGGGCAAGTTTTTCAGAATATAAAAGCTTATTTCTCATTTTTCTAAGCTCTATAAGCGTCTCAGTGAGCTTATTATTCGCCTCCACCAGCTTATCACAGTACCTGTCTTTTTCTCTGAAAGCATGAAGCAGATTCATGTTCTGCCCGACATACTGAATCAGATCATCTGTTTCGGCTGGTTTTTTTATATAAAAAACATTATTTCTGTGTATCAGTTCAGGGGGAATATTTTTTCTTTTTAAGGCAAGTATTAAAAAAATATATTTTTTTCCCTCTTCGCCATAGAATTTCTCCAGCCTGGCGCATACCTCTTTTAAGTCTGTTACTTCGGCATCAGCAATTATTACATCATAGGTTTTTTTCTCAATATCCTCCGCGCAGCCCCCAAAGCCCGGTGAAAAATCAATCCTGTAACCCGATTCTTCAGCTGCTCTTTTAAAATCCCCGTACACCGAGGGCTCTTCCTGGCAGAATAGAATTCTGCCTGCCTTTTTTTCAGTTTTCAACTCCTGCTTATCCTTCATAGATCTCACCTTTTTATCCTTGACAGGTCCCTGGAAACTTCAGTTATTATAATAAGCTTTTTACAATAAAGTGTCAATTGAAAAACCCGGGTGAAGTATTGACTTAGTATGGAAATAATATAAAATGTTATGTAACACGCAATTACTTCTCACTATAACCTTACTGGCCTCCCCGGGATTCTGTAGCTCTTTTAGATTTCACACAGATTTCACATTGCATGAGGCTCGTTTCATATTTTTTTCACATTACAGCGGTATCCTTAAAGTAAGCTATGTGAAAGACAGATTTACCCAGCACAAATTTTTAGAAAAAAGGAGGTGGTGCCAAAAAGAAAAAACATACGGTCTTGAAGGATTTGAGAAAAGAAAAGGAGAATAAATAAAAATGAAGAAACTATTATTATTAGCAGCGGCGGCAGTACTTGTCTTCCCCCATGCAGCAAGGGCTGGAGGAGAAGGAAGCGACTCGTTTGAGGCAAGCGCTACCATTGGCGGAGTATCAGATTTTTCGCTTCAGATATATGATGCGGACGGAAATGTAAAAGACGGTGATTTTGAATTCGGCGAAATAACTGAGGTCCTTAGCAAAGCGGATGATTACGTAGGCGTTACTGTAAACAACAACTACGGCATATGGAAAGTGGACATCTACTCCGACAATTTCCCTGATGGCGATGCCCCTGAAGCGGCCCCGTTTGACACAAGACAGTACGGCGGTCTTATTAATGAGGAAACAGATGACGACGGAAACCCCCTGGGAAGACTCCCGCTTTCATGGGCTGTATACCCGGATCCCAGCTGGGGAGAAGAAGAATCCCCCGGAAATCCGATGGAAGAACAAGTCGTGGAATGTATAGAAGGTGAAGAGCACATAATCACGGCTACCCGCTGGACGGTACTTAAAGACAAGGCTGACGGCCAGCTGCCCGGAGAACCGGAAGGCGCCGGCACATGGGAAGAGGCCCAAGAGGGAGGATATGCATCTATCGCTTTCGGAAACAGCAGAAACTACGCGAACCTTACCAACCCTATATTGTATGAACAGGACGAAGACGGCAACTACATTTCCGAGGAAGTTAACGAAGTACTCGAACTCGTATCGCTCGGAGACGAGGTTACCCCGGTAGATGGACAAATTCCGGAGTTCTACGTATTCCTGCAGGCATGGGAAGATGCAGTAGCAGGCAGTTACAGCGGAACAATCGGAATGGATATGTATCTGGAATAAACTGGCAATACCGCTTTAACCCGCCCGCTTTTGGAACAACTGCGGGCGGGAGGCGGAATTGGAATTTAACGAAATGAAAAAAACCTTAACGGCATTAATACTGTATTTTTTAACCCCCGGAATCCTCACGGCTGGAATAAGCCTTGACCCCGGAATAACCGAGCTTACCGTAAAACCCGGAACACCCTATGAGGGAAGCATTACGGTCGGAAACTCTACCGATTACCATCTGGACATAAAGGTTGAGCCCGAAAACTGGCTCAAGCGGAGGGGCTTTGAGAACCACCTTTCTGAAATGGATCCGGAAGAATGGATTTCAATACCCTCTTCATTCAGTATTAATGCCGGTGAGGAAAAAGAAATACAGTACACATTAAACATACCTCAAGACGAAAGGATACAGGGGCAGCTGGTTGCCATGATATTTTTCTCCCCTCAGACCGAAAGCGAAGGAATATCGGTTCAAAACAGGTTCGGCGCAAGCATATACAGCGCAATAAAGGGCACCGAAAATATTTCATCTGAAATAACCTCTGAAAGAGCATCTTCCGAAAGGTTTACGGTAAGGGTAAAAAACTCTGGCAATGTTCATATAAGGCCCCAGGGGTATGTGATAATATATGATTTATTCACTGATGAAGAAACCAGGAGGTTTCCGCTAAGAGCGGGCAACCCGATTTTTCCTGGAAGGTCACACAGCTTCAGCGCCCCTTTCGGTGAAGACCTTCCGAACGGGCGTTATATTGCCCAGGCAGTTGTTGAATACGGTATGATTTACGGTGAGAAGAGAACAATAAAAAGCGAGGCGGTAGAATTCAGAAAATGAAAAAAAGCAGAATAATTCTTTTAACGGTCTTTTGCCTTTTGATGATACCCGCGGCGCTGCTGGCGGCATACAGCGTTGAGCTAAACTACAGAGACGACATTGAAGGAGAGGACCCGGCGGAGAACCTCACCTTCCCTTTTATAGAAGCGGATGATAACGCCATAACCGATGAGGATAACCCTCATATACCCGCCGATCAGTACCTGGCAATCACACTTGAAGGCCTTTATGAGGCCGAGATGGAAATATATACAAATAACTTTCCGGAGGAAAGCCCCTCAACTGATGAATGGGGCTATCAATACGGCGGTATGGTAAACCGCCCCCGGCGCGGCAGGGCCGAGCTTCTCTGGAGACTATCAAATCAGCCGGGCAGGCTTATCCCGGGAGGACGCCCGGGAGAAGAGCCCTCTTCTGACAGGTTTGAATGGAAATACATTAAAGACAAAGCCGATATTGATATTCCCGAAGCCGAGGGAGACCAGTCCTGGGATGAAGCCCAGAATGCGGGATACACCAGGGTATCGCTATCGACAGAAACATATATTTTCTTTGAAGGTAATTTTTTCCAGGCCGGAGCGGGGGAGTACAACACCGTTGTTCACCTCGATTTCTATGAGATTACACCGGTAGATCCGGAACCTGAACTGGAATCCGTAAGCATGGAGATGGACCAGAGCGGAGGAACCCTTACAATGGAGAACGGCTCCTACCTGCAAATACCGGAAAACTCCTTTTATGATGAAGACTTAAATGACGGCAAGATAACAATTACCCTCTCGGAATCCACAGAAACTTTCAAGGCCCCCCGGCAGGCGGCAGATGAAGAACCGGTACGGACTTACAGGATAGAGCCCGAAAACCTGCGGCTGAGAAGAACCGCGGAATTACAGCTTTATGCAATGCCTACCGCGGAGTTTAGAACCGGAGCGGCGGTTATGAACAACAGGGGCATTAAAATATTCCTGCGGGACAGAAGATTTGATGAATGGGAGCTTGAAGGAGGAGAAGACAGTCCCCTTGACGGGAAGCTTTTCCTTAAAGGAAGCCTGAGAGAATTCGGAACCAGGGCTATATATCAAACCAAACCGTTAACAGATGACGATTTCCGTCCCCGAAAGCGCATCGTAACACCCAACAGCGAAGCGGTTTTTCAGGCCCTTGACGGACAAAACACGAAAATAAAAATTTATGATGTTACGGGAAGAGAGGTACGAAGAATCGGCTCCGATGACAACTATACCTGGAACGGGTCGGACAGAAGAGGAAACTTTGTAGAAAGCGGAATTTACATTTATCAGTTTAAGGTGGAAATTGAAGGAAGCACAAAACTTATTTCCGGAACACTGGCGGTGGCAAAATGAGAAAATACAGATACGCAATATTAATTTCTTTATTTACGGTTTTAACGGTTGCCGGACCATCGGAGGCCGCATTCAAAGACCCCGGATGGGGAGCCAGGCCCACCGGCATGGGAGGAGCATTTACAGCGGTGGCCGATGATTCGAACACCATGTTTTTTAACCCTGCCGGCCTTGCGAACATAAAGACATACGATGCCTGCGCCATGCATGCCGGATTATTTACCGGCCTTGACGAAGTCTCCATAGGGTTAAGCCTTGTATCTTTCGCAATGCCCCTTCATAACTCCGGAGGAGCTGGAATTTCCTGGACCAACCTTAACGCCCGCGATTTATACAATGAAAATGCCTTCACGGTTGCCTACGGGCACAGGTTCCTGCCCAATCTAAGCGGCGGAGTCGGACTCAAATACCTGGGGCAGGGGTATACGCTGGACAGATACGCAGAAGAAGATGAGGTTTTTAAAGACGGGGATTACTCAGATGCTTTTACTGCAGACCTCGGCCTGCTGTATAAGCCGCAAAGCGATATCACGCTGGCCCTCTCAGGCATCAATGTCATACCCGCTGATATCGGGAGGCAGTACGAGGACATAGTACCAACTGTAATCCGCGCAGGGGCAGCATACAGAATTCCAAACATGGTTATTATGGATCAGTTGCCGGTAAGAAATATTGTCACGGCAGTGGATTTCTCCTGGCGTTTTCAGGACTGGGGAGATACCGAAGATAAACTAACGGTTAACATGGGGGTAGAGGCCTGGCTGCTTGACGAAATGCTGCCGGTGAGGGCCGGAGCCGATTTATCCGGCTCGGGGATAAAAAACATTGCCCTGGGAACGGGCTTTTTAAAAGAAATTAGTGAAGTAGAGATGAGTATCGACTACTCTTTTATGCTTCCGGTAAACAGCGTGAGAGATACATACGGCTCTCACAGGGTATCGCTGTCGGGGAAGTTTTAAGAAGATGATTAAACTGTCTCTGACAATTCTTTTCCTTTTTCTCTCAACCCGGATTTCAGCTTCTGCGGCAATGGAGTCGGAATACATCAATGCAACAGCATTTGTCCCCCAGCCGGTATTACTTAAGGAAGAGCTTTTTGATGATTTTAACTCAAGGCACTGGTGGGGAGAAGCCGGGGATGCCCCCGCCCCTACCGTAACATGGGATTATTTTTCTTCTACCGGAGAACCATTTATGAGGGTCCGCTGG
>Ga0207421_10004049_pt1 | contig 17168 bp, 12 predicted proteins | sample SodLakKL_010_SED_4_FD_187542 | JGI IMG/M metagenome (GOLD analysis project Ga0207421, IMG submission 187542) | Alkaline sediment microbial communities from Lake Tanatar, Kulunda Steppe, Russia - 8KL_010_SED (SPAdes) (version 2) | ecosystem: Environmental > Aquatic > Non-marine Saline and... | reverse complement strand
AATTCCACCGAGAATAAAATAGATTGATTTTGACATGGTTCCGATTAATCTTTGGTTGTTACTGATCACGACTTTTGATCGTATGTTATGATCCTGAAACGCAACGAACCTGCAAGTTCGTTCAAAAAATCCTATCCTTTTTTTTAAAAAAAATCACCTTTTTAACAGAGATAAATTAAAACCATACCATCGACATGGCCATACACGAATTAGCCGGAAAAAAAGCACCCGTACATATTCTCGATAATATTTCCCGGCTGGTTGCAGCCTATTACACCTATCGCCCTGATCCGGAAAACCCGGTTCACCGGGTGCAGTTCGGCACCTCCGGACATCGTGGATCCTCCCTTAAGCAGACCTTCAACGAGGCACATATTCTGGCGGTATCACAAGCCCTTGCCGAATACCGCAAGTCTGCCGGTATCACCGGGCCCCTTTACATCGGCATGGATACGCATGCGCTGTCGGAGCCCGCGCTTATGACCGCCATAGAAGTGCTGGCAGCCAATGATATTACCGTCTGCTATCAGGATGGATTCGGCTATACGCCCACTCCGGCGATATCACATGCCATCCTGGGACACAACCGGAACCGGAACAGCCATCAGGCAGATGGGGTGGTCATCACGCCATCCCACAATCCACCGGGTGACGGCGGTTTTAAGTACAATCCGCCCACCGGCGGGCCGGCCGGAACCGACATCACCCAAAAAATCCAGGATGAGGCCAACCGGATCCTTGGCAGTGGTAACAAATCAGTAAAACGAATTCCGTTTGAAGAGGCCTTAAAAAAGGATCACATCAAACCCACCGATTTGATGATGCCGTATGTGAAGGAGCTCGGCCAGGTGGTCGATATGGAGTCTATCCGCAAAAACGGCCTCCGGATCGGTGTGGATCCCATGGGTGGAGCCGGAGTGGCATACTGGGAGCCGATTGCCGACGAATACGATCTGAATATTGAGGTGGTCAACCGGGATGTTGATCCCCGTTTTGCATTCATGACCGTCGATCGGGACGGAAAAATCCGGATGGACTGCTCATCACCCTACGCAATGGCGAGTCTGATCGGCCTCAAAGACAAATTTGATATTGCATTCGGCAACGATCCGGACTTCGATCGCCATGGCATCGTAACTCGCAGCGCCGGCCTGATGAACCCGAATCACTATCTGGCGGTAGCCATCAATTACCTCTTCCAGAATCGTCCGAAGTGGCGGGAGGATGCAGCCATCGGCAAGACGCTTGTTTCGAGCAGCATGATCGACCGCGTTGCAAAATCCCTGGGACGTCCCCTGGCCGAGGTTCCGGTCGGCTTCAAGTGGTTTGTGGGCGGACTGCTCGACGGTTCCTACGGCTTCGGTGGCGAAGAGAGTGCGGGCGCCTCATTTCTGCGTTTTGACGGAACACCGTGGTCCACAGATAAAGATGGTATCATTCTGAACCTGCTGGCCGCAGAGATCACCGCCAAAACCGGAAAGGACCCCGCTGAGCACTATAAAAAACTGGAGAAACAATTTGGAAGCCCGGTCTATGAGCGAATTGACGCACCCGCATCTCCCGACGAAAAGAAAATCCTTGCCAATCTCTCGCCGGAGCAGGTCAGAGCCGAAGAGATGGCCGGTGAGCCGATACTCAGGAAACTCACACGAGCACCCGGAAATGATGCCGCAATCGGCGGACTCAAAGTGGAAACCGAAAACGGATGGTTTGCCGCCCGGCCTTCCGGCACAGAAGATATCTACAAAATTTATGCCGAGAGTTTCCGGGACAAGGAGCACCTGAAATTGATCCAAAAAGAGGCGGTGGGCATTGTTAAAGCGGCTCTTTCGAGTTGATGATCAGGGTGTGGAAGCGGGGGCCATCTCCAGGGAGGCGCCCTCCGGCAGGATCTCGGGATGTTGATATCCAAGCAGGCGCAGGGCGTTGAGCACAACGACCAGTGTTGAACCTTCGTGCAGCAGCACAGCCACACCCATACCTGCATATCCGAACAGCACGAAGGGGACCAGGAATGCGATCATACCGAGGCTGATAAAGATATTTTGACGGATGATCTGCCGGGTCCGGCGGCTGAGTCCGACTGCCACGGGCAATTTGCCCAGATCATCGGCCATCAGCGCCACATCGGCGGTTTCAAGTGCCACATCTGATCCCGCCGCACCCATGGCGATTCCGACCGTAGCATGAGCCATGGCAGGTGCATCGTTCACACCATCGCCGACCATTGCCACTTCCCCCTCCTGCTCCACCAGTTTCCGGATTGCATCCGCCTTCTGTTCAGGCAGTAGATCCCCCCATACATCATCCACACCCAATTGCGTGCCGATGGAATCGGCAACCCTCTGATGATCGCCGGATAACATCACAATCCTTTTGAGCCCCATATTCCTGAGATTCCGGATAACAGCCGAGGCCCCGGCACGGGGGATGTCCATCAGCCCGATGATACCGGTAAAAACATCTCCCTCCCGAACAAGGATCGTGGTTCGCCCCAGGTCGTAGAGCTTATGCAGCTCACCGGTTACCTTTTCCGGAAGCTCTCCTTCAAAAAGTTTGGGCTGACCAATTTCTACAAAGGTACCATCCACCACTCCCACGATACCTTTTCCGGTAACCATTTTTATATCCGTCACTTCCGGAATCTTTTGATTGTCCATCCATTCCGGTGCACCTTTGACGATGGCACGTGCAAGCGGATGATCACTGCGCTGCTCGATGGCAACCACCCTGCAAATCAATCGGCCAACATCAGATCCGTTTAATGAAATGACATCGGTAATTCTCGGTCTGCCTTCGGTCAGTGTACCGGTTTTGTCAAATGCCAGGGCGCGCAGGCCGCCCAGCTGCTCGAGCGGACGCCCACCCTTCACAAGTACACCCAGTTTGGCGGCACGGGCCACACCACTTAGAATTGCACTCGGTGTTGATATCGCCAGCGCACATGGACTTGCAGCCACCAGCACGGCCATGGCACGGTAAAACGAATCAGAGAAAGGTTCTTCAATTACCAACCAGGCAAAATGGAGCAAAGCGACAAAAACCAGGATAATTGGCACAAAATACCGTTCAAAACTTTCGGCAAAACGTTGCGTCGGGGATTTTTGAGCCTCGGCTTCATTGACCATCCGTATTACACGGGCCAGCGTGCTGTCTTCGGCACGGCTGGTGACCTCAACTTCCATCACACCATCGCCATTAATGGTACCTGCAAATATGCGGTGCTCCGCCGTGAGATCCTGAATGTTCTTCCGGGTGGATTCCGGGGAAGTGACCGGCTCTTTGTCCACAGGAACACTCTCCCCGGTGATTGGTGACTGATCGACACTGCTGCGTCCGGCTGTGACAAATCCGTCAGACGGAAACCTTTCACCGGGACGGACAATGATCACCTCGCCGGGTTCAAGTTCCTCAACGGGGACGGTCTCTTCCGATCCGTTCCGTTTGACAACCGCCCGGGTTGGCGCAATTTGAGACAACGCCTGTATCGCTTTGCGGGCCCGTCCCATAGCATAATGTTCCAGAGCATGACCCAGGCTGAAAAGAAACAGCAGCAGGGCTCCCTCCGCCCATGCCCCAAGCGATGCCGCTCCGGCTGCGGCGATCAGCATCAGAAAATCAATATCAAACTGTTTGCGCCGCAAACTTCGAATCATTTCAAAAAAAGCGAAATATCCGCCAAAAATGTACGATAATAGATAAACCCCTATAGGGCGATCTGCATCAGCATGGGCAAATAATTCATAACTCCATGCTCCGAGCAGCAGCGCTCCGCACAGCAATGCAAAAACCAGCTCTCTATGTTCGATAAACTTTTTCCACATGTGATCATCCTGTACCATCAAAAAAAAACGGGCAATGCCATCCAAATTCAATAAGTTTTAAATATATCGTATTCGAATTGACATTTTTTCGCATAAGCCAATTTAAATCCAATCTATCTTTATATAATTACCCGAGAAATTCAAAATGAACAAATATTCCCTGCCAATATTTTGTCACACAACGCCAGGTATCCGGGACAACATTCAAGCGGCGCTCCCGGATTCTGTCCTGCATAATGTATTGGATCTGCCCTCTCCGTTTTCAGGAATCCTGCTCTGGGAACCGGATCCATCAAGGCCACCATCGGAATATTCCGGCCTCCACAAAAGCAAGAATCCCGAAGAACCCGCTTTCCTTTTTGTGATTTTGCCGGATGAGTCGCGTTCCGAACTGATAAGTACCTGGATTCAAAACGGAGCAGATGGCTGCCTGACCCACAGCCAACTCCATTCCGGATCGCTTGAACACTGGATTTCTGAACGGTTGGAGCTGCTTAAACTCCATCGATCAGGGTATGGTTCTGCCGTTACTACGGAAAAAAATCCGGAACCGGAACGTAAAGGTCGTGTCCATTCAGGCAGTGATACTTCCGAATCAGCTTCCATCAGGCATCAGCGCGCGTTTCTGAAACAGATTATTGATCTGAACCCCAATATTATTTTTGTCAAGGACAAACACAGCCGATATTTGCTTGCAAATAAAAAGTTAGCGGATACTTATGGAGTTACAACCGAAGAGATAAAGGGAAAAACCGATAGCGATTTCATGGTAAACCGACAGGAAGCCACCGTCGCTCTGAAAACTGACCGGTCTGTGATTACGAAAAATGAGCCTGTTACCGTTCCCGAATACTCCTTCACACATCCCGAAACCGGGGATGAACAGTGGTATGAATGTATCAAGGTACCCATGACCGCACCCGACGGTTCTCACTGCATCCTTGGAATTGCCACCGAAATCACTTCACGGTTGGAGAACGAGCATCAACTCGAAAAAGCAAAACGCAACGCGGAACAGGCGGATTTATTAAAATCACAGTTCCTCTCCAACATGGGCCACGAAATCCGGACCCCGCTCAATGCCATACTGGGATTCACCGAGGTCATACAGAGCCTCGTCGACGATCCGGAACTGACAGAGTATCTTGGATACATCGACAGCAGCGGACACCAGCTGCTGAATCTTATCAATGACATCCTCGACCTCTCAAAAATTGAAGCCGGCAGGATGGAGCTGTACCCTGAGCCCTTTACCATACGTGACATGCTGAATGAATGCAAAAGTCTTCATGAAGATCACTGTGCAAAGAAAAATCTGAATTTTGATCTGATCTTCGATGAGAACTTGCCGGGTATGCTGATTATGGACGAAAAACGCCTGCAGCAAATACTGCTGAACCTGATTGACAACGCTGTAAAATTCACCCCGGCAGGAGGCATCACCCTATCGGCATCAACAAGTGGCAACTTGAGGAGGGATTCCGGCGATCCGGACCGTAATCCGGTAACTGATCTGGTGATATCCGTCAGTGACACGGGAATCGGAATCCCTGATGAGTTCCATGAGGAGATCTTCAAAAATTTCTTCCGGCAGGGTGGAAAAGAGAAATCGAAATACAAAGGGACGGGCCTGGGACTTGCTATCACAAAGCGACTCACTGAGATGCTGAACGGGGATATTTCGCTGGAAAGCAGGCCCGGTGATGGAAGCACGTTTACTTTGGTGTTCCATGATATTCCGGTTAGCGGCCAGAATGAAGCAGACACATCCGTTCCAAGCGCCGCCCATAATACAGATACAGTGACACCTTCCAATGATACCTGGTTTATCGGGCTGATCGGTTTCAGTAAATCCGAACTGTCCCGTATCCGTCGGAAAATTGTCATACCTGATGCGGTAGACTGGTCAGCGGCCATACCATTAAAAGCCGTTGACCATATCGAAAGTACCCCTACAGAAGTTGTATTGTTGAACCCTGCCAGGCAAGACTCCTTTTACCATTCCTTGATGGAGTCCCTGCAATATCACAAAGTCATTCCGCTCTTGATGGATATGGACAATACGAAACCGGATCCATCCTGGAGTAAAAATAATGCCGATGGGCCCCTGTTGCTATCCATTCTTGAACCGGAATCGGCTGTGGAGGCAATTCAGCAGCTCCGAACCAAACGCGCCTTTTCCGGAAATGAAAACATCTCACTTCTAAGCAAAGAAGAGAAAGACGAAATAAGGGAAATAATTCCCCAAACCATTATCCCCCAATGGAATCGTTTAAAAAACAGACTTGTTATAGGTGATATTGCCAAATTCGCATCGATGATTGCCAAAACCGGTGAACATTACCAAATCGATGAATTCATCCGTTACGGGCAAAAACTTCACCATGAAACAGACCGTATGGATATCGAAAAAATCCGCAGCCAATTGTCTGTTTTCGGCGAAATTGTCGAAAAGATTGAACACGAATTGAAAACCAGTTGAAAAACATGACGAAAATTAACGGAAACACCAGCATCCGGCGTCCGGTCAAACGACAACTATGCATTAATTCATTTTTTTTGCTGTGTTAGGGAATTCTTATATTAAGGGACTGAAGTTTGGGTTATTCTAATTGTTTATTGCAATATTTTACAAAAATTATGATATAGAAAGAGTTATTCATACACTCAAGATGCTTCCAGACCTGATCTCTCATGGACAAAAACCTGATCCTTATTGTTGATGATGTCCCCAAAAACCTGCAGTTGATGGGGAAGATTCTGCGTGACAGGGGATACGAAATTGCCATGGCAACGAATGGCAAAGAAGCGCTGGAGACATTGAAGGATATCCATCCCGACCTGATTTTGCTGGATATCATGATGCCGGAAATGGATGGGTACGAGACCTGTAAAATCATTAAAGCAAATAAAGATTTTCAGGATATTCCCATAATATTTCTTACAGGGAGAAGTGACACCGATGATGTCGTTAAGGGGCTTAAACTCGGTGCCATCGACTACGTGTCGAAACCCTTTAATACCTCCGAGCTGCTGCTCCGGGTGAGTACGTATCTGGAACTGAAAAAATCCCGGGATCTGCTGCGTCAAAAAAACAAAGAACTTGAGGAGTTAAATGCCAGCAAAGACAAGTTTTTCTCTATCATTTCTCACGATCTGAAAAGCCCCTTTCAGGGCCTTATCGGATTGACAGAGTTACTCTACGAGGATATTGAATCCATGAAAAAGGAGGATATTCTCGAGTTTACCAAAATGATCAATGAGTCTTCGCGGAATTTGCTCAGCCTTTTGGAAAACCTGCTTGAATGGTCCGTCCTGGAGCGGAATAAACAGCAGTTTCAGCCGGAAAAAACGGATCTGAAAGCCATTATCGAGAAAAACATTCAGCTGTTTGAGGCCAATTGCAGCAAAAAGAATGTTTCACTGCAAAACCAGGTTGATAAGGAGATCAAAGCATGGGCAGACCGGAATATGATTGATACCGTCGTCCGTAATCTCGTCTCAAATGCTATTAAATATACTCCGGAAGGTGGCACCATCTCAATGGATGCTGTTGAATTAGACGGGGAAGTACAGGTTACCGTTACGGATACCGGTGTGGGAATGGATGAACGAACCCGCGATCGATTGTTTCGCCTGGATGAGATGCGGTCTCACCCGGGTACCAACAATGAGAAGGGAACCGGTTTGGGACTTCTAATCTGTAAAGAGCTTGTGGAAAAAAATAACGGTGACATTTCGGTTGAAAGTGAACCCGGGCAGGGTTCCTCCTTTACGTTCCGGTTGCCAATCCGGAAATCCGCTCCAACGTATGAAAAAACCGAGAATTAGATCTATCTGACAGAATTCCGACACACATGTAACCCTTTCATTTTCTATGAAAAAAGAACTGGCTGGATTATTTGAGAACAACAAGAAATGGGCAAATCGAATGGCCGACCAGGATCCGGAATTTTTCCAGCGTCTGGCCAAAGGCCAGCAACCGCAGTATCTCTGGATCGGATGTTCAGACAGCAGGGTTCCTGCACGTCAAATGACGGACGCCCGGCCCGGTGAGGTCTTTGTTCATCTTAATATTGCCAACCTTGTGCATCAAAACGATTTGAATGTCCTTTCCGTGCTGCAGTTTTCGGTGGAAGTGCTCAAAGTCCGCCATATCATCGTCTGCGGCCACTATGCCTGTGGCGGTGTAAAAGCTTCCATGGAATCCACCGATCACGGACTGGTCGATAACTGGATCCGCCCGATCAAGAATATTTACGAACGCTATAAAGAGGAGCTTGATGGGTTGAACGATGACGAAAAAGTCGACCGACTCTGCGAGTGGAATGTTCGTCAGCAAGTGGCCAATGTGGCTCAAAGCACTGTCCTTCAAAAAGCGTGGCGGCAAAATCAGGAGATTTCCGTTCATGGACTAATCTACAATTTGCGCAACGGCAAACTCGTGGATTTGGATTGTTGTTTGCAAAGCCCTGCAGATGTTTCCACGATATATCATGTACTATAGAACATTTTTTTCTTGCATGGTAAACAGGATTTCTCTATCTCTTAGCGTTTTACTGCAATATTTTATCTTATCGCATATCTATAATTTTTTAGCAGTCTGATTATGAGTGAACAAAACCAGCAGGGTATCCTGGGCAGGTTCCTGGATATTGTGGAACGGCTCGGCAACAAATTGCCGGACCCGGCAATTCTCTTCTTTCTATTATTGATCTTTGTATGGATTTTATCTGCACTACTTGCACCATTTGATTTTGGTGAAGTGGATCCCCGGACCGGCGAAAAGCTTTTTGTCATCAACCTGCTGTCCGGTGACCAGATGGCTTCATTCCTGGCCAACATGACCAACACCTTTATCACCTTTGCACCGCTTGGGGTGGTACTTCTTGCGATGCTGGGCGTGGGTGTGGCCGAACACTCCGGCTATATCAATGCCGGCCTGAAGTATATACTGGGTGTCACACCCAATTCGCTGCTCACTCCGATGCTGATTATGGTCGCCATTGTGAGTCACACCGCTGCGGATGCCGGATATGTACTGGTCATCCCGCTTGGAGGGGTCATATTCTATGCCGCCGGAAGGCATCCGCTTGCTGGTATTGCAGCTGCATTTGCCGGAGTCTCGGGCGGTTTCAGCGCAAACTTTGTCCCGTCCGCCATAGATCCGCTGCTTCAGGGATTCACCCAGTCGGCCGCGCAGATCATCGAGCCGGGAATGCTCATCAACCCGCTGAACAACTATTTTTTCACCGCTATTTCCAGCATACTCATCATCAGTGTTGGATGGTGGATCACCGACCGCATCGTTGAACCCCGCCTCAACAAAACCACCGTGGACGGCGACCAGGATGAACTGCCGAAAATGGAGCGCATCGAGAAGCACGAAATCAAGGCTTTCTGGATCGCCACCCTGGTCATGTTCGCCGGCCTGATTGCCCTTTTTGCCTGGACCATCCCGGGCGACTCTCCCATGCGTGCTTCGGGTACCACAGCCGTGGAATCACCGGGCGAAGGGGTCCTACACTCGCTGTTTGTGGAAGATGGAGATACGCTTGTATTCGGCCAACAAATTGGCATTGTCGAGATTTTCAGGCTGCAGCGCGAAAATGAGGATCTGCTTGGCTATGAAAGCGTTCGTTTGGATACCCTCACGGCACCGGATGATGGTGTTTTCGCTTTTGCAGCACCTGATTTCCGGGAAGGCCGAACAGTACAGGCCGGAGAGACCATGGCCGTCATCGAAGGGGACCGTGAGATCACCGCATTCGACGCACCGGTCATGCAATCCATCGTTCCGCTTATCTTCCTGCTGTTTGTCATACCCGGAGTAATTTACGGGTTTCTTGCCGGGACATTTCAGAGTTCGAAGGATATGGTTGGAAGCATGAGCAAGGCCATGAGCAGCATGTCCTACTATATTGTCATGGCCTTTTTCTGTGCACTCTTTATTGACGCTTTCGGCAACTCTAATATCGGGACTCTCATCGCACTCAAGGGTGCCGGATTCCTGGAAAGCCTTGCCATGCCGGGTGCACTCACAATTGTTGGAATTATTCTGCTGACAGCCGTTGTCAACCTGCTCGTGGGCTCCGCTTCGGCCAAATGGGCGCTTATCAGCCCGATCTTTGTACCCATGCTGATGGGGGTTGGAATATCGCCCGACCTGACCCAGGCCGCTTACCGGGTCGGCGATTCCGTCTCCAACATCATCACCCCGCTTCTGCCCTACTTCCCGCTGGTTGTTGTATTCTGTCAGCGATATGTGAAAAATACCGGTATCGGTACTTTGGTCTCGATGATGCTTCCCTATTTCTTTATTTTTACGATTGTATGGACCCTCTTCCTGCTGCTTTACTGGTTTATCGGAATTCCATTGGGTCTGCAGGCGTCTTATACTTTCCCGTAAACTGTTACGTGGAATACGGATGCCGGACGTCCCCGTCATAACCGGGGCGTTTCATTACTGGTTATGGCAATGTTATTAGCCGCAGTTTTTAACTTTAATCATCTTTATTTTCAGGAGTGCGTGATACGATGAAGACGAATTTGTGGTGGTTCCTGGTTGGCATTGTAATACTTGGAACGGCTGTTGCTTCTTGTGGCAACAGCGAAGAACTGGAACGATTACAGCGGGTGAATGCCGATCTGCGAAGTCAAACCCGCGGGTTGCAACAGGAAATCAACGAACTTAACAGAGAATTGAACGCAATGAAAGATAACGAAGCGCGCCTGGCCTTTCTGGCCGATCAAATGAAAGATGTAAAGGCACGAATAGTAACCAACCGCGGGGATATTGAGCTTGCTTTTATGGCAGATCGAGCTCCTATCCACGCTTTCAATTTCGTGACCAGGGCGGAAAGCGGGTTCTATGACCAAACGAAATTTCACCGCGTCATTCCGGGATTCATGATCCAGGGTGGTGATCCCAACTCGCGTGGCGATGATCGGTCAACCTATGGTTCCGGTGGACCGCTTGTATCCATTCCCCATGAATTCAATCGAACCTCCCACGAGCCCGGAGTTCTTTCCATGGCCAGGACAGCCGATAAAAGTGCCGGTGCCGGTTCGCAATTTTTTATCATGCATGGCAGAAATCCGTCACTTGACAATGAATATACCGCATTCGGCCGCGTAACCAGTGGAATGGATGTGGTGGATGCCATTGCCCAATCAGAAATCAGCCGAAATTACCGGGATCAGCCGGCCGAAGATGTTATCATTCAACGCATTGAAGTTTTCCGGTGACAAATAATTCTTCAATTAACCAGACTCGTCTATGAGTAAATGGTTTCTGCATGTGGTGTTACCCATTGGGATGCTCTTACCCGTCATGATTATGGCCGGCTGTAAATCAGACATACCGGAACTACCGGAGTGCTTCGATCTGCAGGGGCATCGCGGTGCCATGGGATTGAAACCCGAGAACACCATCCCGGGTTTTTTGCATGCCGTTGACCATCATGTTGACACCATTGAATTTGATCTGGCTGTCACCAAAGAGCATAAACTGGTTATCTCGCACGAACCCTGGTTCCGGTCGGATATCTGTCTTCATCCGGATGGATCACTCATCTCAACACAGGACGAGCGCTCATTCCGGTTATACGATTACCTGTACGCGGAGATTGCAGAATTTGACTGCGGCTCGTTGCGGCACCCCTCACATCCGAATCAGGTTCCCATACCGGCGAAAAAGCCATTGATGATTGACGCAATTAAAGCCATAGATGATTACAGCCGATCCAGCCGGAGTGATCCCGTTCGATTCAATATCGAGATCAAAACCAATCCGGCCTGGGACGGCAGCCTGACCCCCGAACCGAGCGTGTTTGCCCGGCTGCTTCACGAAGAACTCAAAGAGATCAAGCGCAATCACGATAAAAGCATTTTCAAAAGGATAAATGTCCAATCTTTCGACCCGCGTTCGCTGCGGGCCTTTCGTGAAATCGCCCCATCTGTCCCGCTTGCCATTCTCACCTATCAGGATGAAACCGTTGACGACCACATCGACTTTTTCGGTTTTTTACCGGAGATCTACTCCCCCAATTACGGACTGTTGACACCGGAACATATGCGCCGGGCTCACGATCTGGGTATGCGTGTCATTCCCTGGACCGTAAACCGTCATGACGAGATCCTTCAGATGGTCAGGCTGGGTGTTGATGGAATAATCACTGACTATCCGAATCACTTTCACGATCTGTATCCGGATGCGGGATCGGCTGATGAAGATTGCAGCAATTTGTCAGAAGTCTGATCAGTCTGCGGACATTCTCGCGTCAACGAAGGACTTGACTGCCAGAATAAGATAGAGGATACTGTACAATGCCATCAGCGAACGGCCCATTACGCTGACCCCCATTCCTTCGTCTATCTCTCCAAAAAGTGCCAGAAGGCCCGGAAAGGAACCGATCAGGCCAATAAGCGCAATCAGGACGGCCGCATGCATGATATGCTTGCGGATCGACTCCTTCATGGCCAGCCGGCCAAGGATTACAAATACAATTCCGAAAAATGCCGGAATAAGCGCGGTAATGCTGGCAGCACCAGAAACGATGTAGCTGACAATACCGAGAATAACCAAAATGAAACCAAAATATCGTGTTGTATCGGGCATGCTCATAATTTTTTAATTGGACTATTGTTGAAGTTTTATGATTTACTGATCCTCATCCCTGTCAGGCACGATTTGTCCGGTCGGTGTAATACGCTCCCCTTCGCGTGGCGGACGTGTTGGAAAATCGCTGATGGGTATATTCGGGTCACGATCATGGGGAACATAATGGCTGTGATTTCCATGCGGTACCTCCCGGTAAGGCCGGGAATCGAATACGCCCAGGGAGTCGGCAACAACAATAGCCGCCAATACAAGAGCAATAGCAATAAACAACGTCCGGATTTTTTTTCGCCGGGTCATATCGGATGAACATATTTAGAGGTGGATTGACAAAAAATATACAGATAGATGGCCTGATTTCCCAGTTAGCTGAAACATCTGCTGATCGGGATCACCAGGTGCTTTGCCAGGCTTATCAACCTGATTTCTCCGGTTGCTGATATTCCTGCCGTTTGAAAAAAATTAATCACCTGATTGGAACGATCGCAACTGATTCAGACTTTTTAGGATGGTTGATAGATTCAGATACCACTATCGGGGAGCTGCTTTGTCAAAGTCAACGAAATAACAGAAATATCGATCACACAGTTTCAAAATGAACGGCCTTTTCAGGATACTTGATATGAAGAGCGGCATCTGCCGAAATGTGGTGATCCATTGTGCAGCTGTTGTCGCAATGGGACTTGCGCTGATTCCAGGAACCGGAAATGCCATAAACACTGCAAATGTGGCAACGGCTGTGGTCGATACCACCTCAGAATCCGGCCGCGGGGTGCTGCACGGTACGATTCGCGATGCCACCGACGGATCCCCGCTGGAATTCGCCAATGTCCTAATTGAGGGAACCAATTTCGGAACCAGTGCCAATGCCGACGGGGAGTATGAATTGCGCAATGTCCCTCCGGGCCGGTATAATATCAGGTTCAGTTATATTGGATACCGAACCCGGACCATATACGAGATCCAGATCAGCCGAAACCGTGACCTCCGGCTGGATGTGGAACTGGAACCCGATGCCCAACAACTGGGTGAAATTGTGATCCGTCCCTCTCCTTTCAATCGCACCGAAGAGAGTCCGGTATCGAAACGCACGGTCAGTACTTCCGAAATTGAGCGGGCCCCCGGTGGTAACCGGGATATCTCCCGGGTGGTTCAGTCGCTGCCCGGTGTCGCAACCGGTATCGGCGGATTCCGGAACGACCTGCTTGTCCGGGGTGGTGCCCCGGGAGAGAACGCATTCTACCTGGACGGTGTGGAGGTGCCGACCATCAACCACTTCACAACACAGGGAGCATCCGGCGGACCGGTCGGGCTCATCAACGTTGATTTCATCCGGGAGGTCGATTTTTACTCCGGCGCTTTTCCCGCAAACCGGGGGAATGCCCTGAGTTCGGTCATGGAGTTGCGTCAGCGGAGCGGAACCGACAATTACGGTTTTACCGCTACGGTCGGGGCGAGTGACCTGGGTGTTACTGCCGAAGGGCCGGCCGGCGAAAATGCCGATTTTATTTTTTCCTACCGCCGGTCTTATCTGCAATTTCTGTTTGAGCTGCTCGAACTCCCATTTCTCCCGACCTACAACGATATGCAGTTCCGTTTTCGCTACCGTCCATCCACCAATCACGAATTCACCCTTATCGGACTCGGAGCCATCGACGATTTTTCGTTGAACACCGGCGCCAACGATACCGAACAGCAGCGCTATATTCTCGGATACCTGCCCGTTAACGAACAGTGGAACTACACCGGCGGGCTGAGGTACCGGAATTTTGGCGACAACCGAACCACAACCGTTGTCCTGAGCCGAAACAAACTCAACAACCGTGCATTCAAATACGAAAACAACGACAGAAGCAATCCGGAAAATCTCATTCTTGACTATACATCGGTAGAGACTGAAACCAAGGCACGTGTTGAAAACGAGTTCCAGGCAGGATCCTACCGGCTGAACGTTGGTGCGAATTATGAGTATGCACGCTATACCAATGAGACCTTCAACCGTGTTTCCATTCCCGGAGAGAATGATGTCAGAACCATTGATTTCGAATCAGAGCTGCCTCTGCACCAATGGGGATTTTTTGCCCAGGCCAGTTCCAACTATTTCGGCCGCCGGCTCTCTCTGTCGGCCGGTTTCCGAATGGATGCGGCCAACTACTCCGACGCTACCAACAGCCTGATCGATCAATTCTCGCCCCGGTTATCTCTCTCCCTGTACCTGACCGGCAACCTGAGTTTCAACGCCAATACCGGAATGTACTATCAGCTTCCCCCTTACACGATACTTGGTTACCGTGACGAAAACGGACGGTTGGTTAACCGTGACAACGACATCACCTGGATACGCGCCAACCATTATGTGGCCGGTTTTGAGTACCTGCCCCGTGAAAGTCTGATCTTCACCATGGAAGGTTTTCTCAAGCAGTACCGCAACTACCCGTTTCTCACCCGCGACGGGGTTTCCCTGGCCAACATGGGGAGCGATTTTGGTGTGATCGGCAATGAACCGGCCGAACCCACCTCCCGCGGACGAGCTTACGGCATTGAATTCCTGGCACAGCAGAAGTTATACCGCGATTTTTACGGGATTCTCTCCTATACGCTCTTCTGGAGCGAATTTGATAATGCCGACGGAATCAACATACCCTCTTCCTGGGACAACCGGCACCTGGTATCCGTTACGGCCGGGAAACAGTTTTCCGGTGGATGGGATGTCGGCTTCCGCTGGCAACTGCTCGGCGGCACTCCGTTCACCCCCTACGACCTGGAGCGTTCGTCCCGACAGGAGGTGTGGGATGTGAACAACCTGGGTTTGCCCGATTACACCCGGTTGAATGAGGAGCGGTTGCGCACCTTTCACCAGCTTGATATCCGGGTCGACAAACGGTTCTTCTTTGACCGGTTCAATATCACCACCTATCTGGACATCCAGAATGTATACGCTTTTGAATCAGAGCTTCAGCCCTTCCTGAATGTGAGACGGGATGAAGACGGGCGCCCTCTTCCCGCAGGCCCAGATTACCGCTCCGAATTCCAGCCGGGCCGGGATTATTACCAGACCTATGAACTGGATAACCTCTCCGGTACCGTTCTGCCCACCATCGGGCTGATTTTTGAATGGTGATCGCAACAGCCGTTTCGTCCGGCTACAGAGCGTGACAGACAATAACCGGCATGCGGTGAATTCACACTGATACTATTCTGGCATCATCCCTGCAAAATCGTATTTTACACCGATTCTTTCATAAACTATTTCCCGCTAATGACTTTTACCCGTACATACGATATTCCCTACTTCAATGTCGGATCCGACCGAAAACTGCGTATTACCTCATTGATGCAATATCTGGAAGACATGGCGATCCGACAAAGCGAAGCGTGCGGAATCGGCCTTGATTTTTATGAAGAGCACAACGTGGCATGGGTTCTGGCAAAATGGGATATCGAAGTTGTGCAATACCCGGTTTTTACACAGGAGATAACGATCACAACCGAACCCGTCTCCTTCCGCAACTACTTCGGTTTTCGCCGGTATGAGGTGCGTGATGCCGGCGGAGAGCTTCTCGCCAAAGCCAACACCCTCTGGATCTATATCGATATGGTCCGCAAACGGCCGATTCCGGTTACGGAGGAGATTATCAGCGCATTTGGCGTATCTCCGGAGAGTAATCGTCCCCTGCCTATCAAAGCGCCGAAACCGCCGGAAACAGCAGCACATGAAACACAGTTCCGGATTCGCCTGGGGGATATCGACACCAACCGGCACGTCAATAACATCCGCTATATTGAATGGGCACTTGAAACGCTGCCTCCGGAGTTCAGCAATGGTAAGAAGGTGAGCCGGGTAATGGTTGATTACCGCAAGGAGCTGAAGTACGGTGACGAGGTGTTCTCGACGGCAGAAATTGAACAGAATGGCGATGTAGCCGTCTCCCGTCACCGCATCAGCAATGGTGAGAAAGATGCCTGCCTGGCGGCATTTGAATGGAAATAAACCGAACGCCATTTGGCGTATAACCCGGAATGTATCGTCAACGATTTTCAGATAATCCCGAAGCAGCGACTGGTCATATCAGTGCCATGATGTCACTTCACCATATTAATACTTCGTCACGGAATCATTTCATCACGATGTTACATCATCACGAAGATTCATCATCACGGAATTACCATAAAGGGGACGTATTCCATGCAAAACCAAAAGTAAACCCCATTCCGCTGTGATCCCGGCTGAAATTATTACCGTATGTTACATCCATTTCAAGTGATTCGGGGATAACTTCAATCCGAACCCCGGTCTGGAAATCCGGGGTAAATTCGTTGGCTCCGAACAGTTCACCAAGTATCCAAAAAGGGCCGTATAAATTGATATCCGCCCTTGCACCCCACGTTAACAGATGATCATCTTCCAGATGTTCATGCACACCGTGTGGTTCATCGTGATGCTCAAACTGATAACCCAAATTGCCGTGCAAAATTAAGCGATCATTCATAAGTGGTAGTGTAACGGGCACAAAAGCATAAAACTCTTCAAACGGTGCTAAGAAAGCCCCGGTTACCAGAGCAAATCCGGGAACATGTTTTTCCGGATCCCGAAACATGTACTTGGCTTCACTGACGAAAAACGTTTCATTATCTGAAAAGACAATACCCGCACCAACCTCAAGGTTTCGAATCGGGCTGAATGCAGGCAGGATCCACGACTCTTCGGTACCAAGCCAGCTCTC
>Ga0207421_10004046_pt1 | contig 17178 bp, 17 predicted proteins | sample SodLakKL_010_SED_4_FD_187542 | JGI IMG/M metagenome (GOLD analysis project Ga0207421, IMG submission 187542) | Alkaline sediment microbial communities from Lake Tanatar, Kulunda Steppe, Russia - 8KL_010_SED (SPAdes) (version 2) | ecosystem: Environmental > Aquatic > Non-marine Saline and... | reverse complement strand
CCGGGGTCGGTCCGAGTTCGGGACCGAGCGGTGGGCCAGGGTTGGCCTGGCCACCAGGAACGAGTGCTTCGATAGTTCCAGCCATATGCTCACGAAACCGTCGTCGGCTTTTAAGTTTGTTCTTTGGCAGTCTGTACGCGAGGTTGTGACACAGTCCGCCGGGGAGCTGATCTGCGTATATAAATTAGGACCCGACTACTTACAGTTCGACCGCAAACGACTCGACCGCACCCGCGGCCTCGGCAATCGCTCCCAGAAGTCGTGCGACGCCGTCGAGGTCCTCGGTGTCGATTACTTCGACCGGCGTATGCATATACCGGTTCGGCACGCCGATGTTGAGCGCGGGAATCCCGCCGCGACTCGTATAAAAGCCGTCGGCGTCGGTGCCCGTTCTGGTGCCGGTGGCCTGCAACTGCACGTCGACATCCGCATCCGTGGCTGCCTCGCGGGCCAACTCGACCACGTTCGGGTGGTTCGCACTCCCCCGGGAGATCACGGGGCCCGCGCCCAACTCGACGGGACCTTTGTGTTTGCCTTTCACGTCGGGGTTGTCGGTCGCGTGCGTTACGTCGACCGCAATGGCGGCGTCGGGGTCGAGATCGAAACCGACCATCTGTGCGCCCTTGATCCCAACTTCCTCTTGGACGGTGCTGACGGCGTAGATCGTCGCATCAACGTCGTTTTCGACCGCATGCCGCAGCCCCTCGGCCGCGCTCCAGATCCCGACGCGGTTGTCCATCCCGCGCGCAGAGAGCCGCGAGCCGTTGAGTTCGAACAGTTCGGTCGAGAACGTGATCGGATCGCCGATTTCGACCAGCTCTTCGGCCTCCTCAGCGTCGGTCGCGCCGATGTCGACGAACTGCTCGGAGATATCGCTGTACTCCTCTTTACCCACGTCGCGGAGATGGATCGCCGTCTGGCCGATCACACCCTGAACTGGCTCGTCGCTGTGGATCGTCACGTGTTGGCCCTGCGAGATCGTTCGATCCGAACCACCGATGCGGGCGATCCGCAAAAAGCCGTTGTCGTCGATATCCCGCACAATAAAGCCGATCTCGTCGCCGTGGCCGCCGAAGGCGATCTCGGGGCCCTCGCCCGACCCTTCGTGGACTGCCACCGCGTTGCCGTACTCGTCGGTCCAGACGTCGTCGGCGAACTCGCTGACGTACTCGATCCAGACGCGCTGGCCGGCGGTTTCGTACCCCGAGGGGCTGGCCGTCGACAGTAGCGATTCGAGAAACTCCCGCTGGGACGTGTTCATACGTATGAGAAGTGATACCACCCGTATCAACCTCACGTTTTAGCTGGCAGTTGGCCGGTCGGTTGGTGCTCCGTCAGTCATCGCATGCTCACCCCGTCAGTCACGGTCGACGCCCAAACGGATTTAGGGCGGTTGGCCGTATACTGTTGTATGGGTAACATTACACTGCTCGAACTCCACGTCCCCGAAGGTGACATCCAGCTCGGCCCGAAATCGCTACGCGGCTCGACATCCGAGACGGAAACTGAGACTGAGGCCGATGTAGCCGAACCCGAGGTGGCTCCCGAAGCGGGCGGTCGCTCGCTCGGCGCGCTGCTGGTCGCTGTCGGTGTTGTCGCTGTGCTGGTCGTGATGGCAACCAAACTGCTCGGCGAGGACGCCGACGAGGAGATCGCCGGCTTCGACGAGTCGACCTGAGCCCGCACAAGGACTTTACTCGCGGACACCCAGCGTGTTGCATGGATCTCTTTCGGAGCGCCCAAGCGGTCGCCGACGCCGGCGGCGACGGCATCGTCGACTGGAACGCCGTTGCCGCAGCGGCCAAAGCCGCAACGCCGCGCGGCGATCTCGATCTGTCGACGGACGAACAGACCGGCTACCACGACGATGTCCGGGACGCACGCGATCGACTCCGGTCGGTCGGCGGCGTTTCCTTCGGGCTTCCCGAGACAATCGAAGTACAGAACCGCCATCACTGGATCGACGCGAACGTTGCAACGTTCCGACGGGTCGTCGAGCCACTGGAGGGCCAGACGACGATGTTGCCGGGCGTCTCGCGGGCGGTCAACACCGGGACGATGGCGATCACGCTCGGCTTTCTCGGACGGAACGTCCTCGGCCAGTACGATCCCTTGCTTTTGGCTGATACCGACGATCACTCACTGTACTTTGTTAGGCCGAATATACTGCGCGTGGCCGAGCAGTTAGACGTTGAGTACCCGCGGTTTCGACGGTGGATCGCGTTTCACGAAGTCGCCCATGCCGCCGAGTTCGGAGCCGCGCCGTGGCTGCCGAGCTATCTCGAAGACCGTATGCAGACGGCAGTCAGCGACCTCACTGAGGGGAAACTCAACCGCGAGGCCTACCGTGAGCTGACGACGGCGATGACTGCTGTCGAGGGATACGCGGAGCTACTGATGGATCAGGCGTTCGACGACGAGTACGCCGACCTGCGAGCGAAACTCGACGCCCGTCGACAGGGCGGCGGTCCGTTCGTCCAGCTGATGCGCCGGCTGTTAGGCCTGGATCTGAAACGCCAGCAGTACGAAAAAGGGGCGGCGTTTTTCGAGGCGATAGCTGACGCGCGCGATATTGCGGCTGCCAGTACGGTCTGGGAACGACCGGAGAACCTCCCAACCGGCGAGGAGATCGAAACCCCGGAGCTGTGGCTTCAGCGCGTCGACCGGTAGTCAGCTGATAACTGGTGGTAGTCAATAGCTACCGGCGCAGTCGACGGCTCCCGTCCGGACAACTCACCGCAACGTTTCGCGGAACTCTCGCAGGTTTCGGAGGACGAACCACAGCAGGGCGATCCCAACGATCAGACCGGCACCGAAGGCTGCGGCGAGTTCGCTGAGCGTTGGATCGATATGGAGCGACATCAACGCCATCGAGACCGCAACTAATAGGACGAAGCCGACTTTGAGCCGCGTGTTCGCAACCGATTTCTGTTCGTCGGTCAGCGACGAGCCGACCATCAGCCCTCCCACGCAAACAGATCGTCTTCGGCCGTCTTGAGTTCCTCGTCAGCCGCCGAAACGTGGAGCGTGACGAACTGCCAGGGAGCATCACTCTCTCGGCGTTTGAGGGTGCCCGTCCAGCGCGTTTCGAACGAGTAGTCGGTGTCTAACTGGGTATTTGTCCACTCCATAGTGACTTGGTCGCTGAACCACGCGATGTCGTCGTCGACCGACACCGACAGATCGTGGCTCTCGACGGTCCACTCAACGGTCGTGGCGGTCTGTTCGGAGAGGCCGGCGGCCACATCGGCGTAGCCGACGAACCGTTCGCTGAGACCGACTTTGATTGTGTCCGGTGCCTCCCGAAAAAACGCCGACAGCGACTCACCCTCTCTGAGTGCCGAATAGTAGGCAGTCACTGTTGCTTCGGCATCCTGTTTCATAGTTGGCCGTCGACCGGATGTGGCTTTAAACCAGTGTTTCGGGTCGCTCGCGTTATTTGGTGGTGTTCCAGTAGGAAACGGAGGCGAGTTTGTCACCGACAGGCGTGCTGCCGAGTGTCGTATCCAGTTTGCGGAACGGGCGGGCGACCGACCGGGGCAAGCTTCGATAAAAGCCGTACGGCAGGACGAAATCGTGGGACTCATCGATGAGATCGAGTTTCGCATCCGCAAGCAGACTCTCGACATCCGTTCGCGAGTAGAGCCGCGATCCCATCGGCAGAAATCGGTTGTACAGCACGCGCGTGCTTCCCAAATTGAACGTATCGAAAAACACCTGGCCCGTCGAGACGCGCCGCAGCTCGCGGAGGAACGTTACCGGGCGGTCCGCGAGATGGAAAAACCGCATCGCAAAGACGGCATCGAAATGGTCGTCGGGAAACGGCAGCCGGGCGGCATCCCCACGCATGAACTCGACGCGCTCGTCGACGCCCGCGTCTTTGGCCTTCTGTCGTCCCTGCGCAAGCATCGCCCCGGAGATGTCGAGGCCCGTAATGTCGGCTCCTTCCTGGGCCATCATCACCGTAAATCGGCCTGTCCCACAGGCGACTTCGAGCACTCGTTTGTCTTCAAGCGGCCCCAGCGCGCTGAGCACGGCCTGTTTCTCACGCCGATCAATGAACCGTCCACCCTCCGAGAACCGCTTGTCGTCGTACTCCTCGGCGACATCGTCGGCCTGGTACCACTCTTTGCCTTTCACAGTTGCCCAATCTGCACACTCGAAGAGTAAAACCGTACTGGATACGGGTTGGTCCGATGGGTGTCCAACTGTGGTTCTGAGACGCCCCAGAGCGGTCGACAACTAGTAGATTTACACTAGTATGACCTTATACAATTTATACGCATTTGCGCCATATATGGCCAACCTTTACCATGTCTCCGTTTGTCGGGAGTAGTATGAGCACTAGTCCGGTTGAAGTCAGTAGCCACGTGGAGCTGTCGGAAGCAGAGTTTCGTGACCGCCTTCGGGAGCTGCCACCGAGTGCGAAACTCGTCGCCAAAGTCTTAGAGACCGACCAACCCCTCTCACAAGGCCAGTTGGTCGACGAATCGCTGCTGCCGGACCGAACGGTGCGGTACGCGCTCAACCGGCTTGAGGAATCCGAGCTGGTTGGTTCTCGATACAGCTTCAAGGACGCCCGCAAACAGGTGTACTATCTGAACGACTAACGCACCGAAGCTGTATTTTTCACCTACTTTCTGCAGAATACAACAATCCGCTGTTTTATATATTCTCTCTCGTAACGTGCCGTATGCAGCTCTCGGTCATCGTTCCGACACTGAACGGACGAGACCAGCTGTCGTCCTGTCTTGATCGACTGACAGCCACGGCACCGGACGCCGAGGTGATCGTCGTCAACGGTCCGTCGGCCGACGGGACGACCGGGATGGTCCGTGACCGAGACGACGTCGACGTGCTGGTCGAAGTCTCAGCCCGGACAGTTAACGTCGCCCGCAACGCCGGCATTGAGGTGGCCTCCGGCGACGTCATTGCCTTTGTAAGTGACGACCTACGGGTCGAAGACAGCTGGCGGACGGCGATTACCGAGGGGCTAACCGACGCTCCCGTCGTCACCGGACCCACCCACCGGACAGTAACGGGCGGGATGACGACCGAATCGGCTGAAACCAGAGCAATTGCCCGCCGAAACGTCACCTACTTTTCAGGGAGCAACGTCGCCTTCGAGGCCGAGGTGTTGGACGCGCTGGATGGCTTCGATGAGTATCTCGAAACCGGCGGCGCGCGGGATGCAGCCCACCGACTCGCCGGTATGGAGACGCCGGTGACGTGGGAGCCGTCGATGAGCGTCCGCTGTGAGTATGAGGCAGACGGCGGCCAGACACAGCGCGATTGGGGCTGGAAGTATCGCGCGCTGAGCTACCGGTTAATCAAAAACTACGGCGTTCGCCCCACCGTCTTGCGACGAACGCTCTCACATGCCCTTGGCGACGCGGCCTCGACCGCCCGTGATGTAGTCGGCGGCGACGCCCAACCCACCGCTTGGTTCGGCACGGGTCGGGACGTCGTCTCGGCGATGGCAACCGGGTTTTCCGACGGATTGATCGCGCGTAGCCGTGACCGCGAGGCCTCGCGCAACCCTCACGGTATCTCGAAACGCGCCGACCGTGCGGTGGCTCGCTACGACTGGCGGGAGTCGACGCCGGATCAGTAGGTTGAGACGTACGTCCGTGGCTACGGTGCCAGACCTGGAATCAGCCGTGAGGGGTTTTTGTTAAACACACGGTTCATTGCGTCCTCGGAGACATCCAAAGTGAGAATCTCCATAATCGCGACGTTGGGATGGGTTTCGGGAACGCCACTGCCAAAGAGAATCCGATCAGGATGCTCCAGCAGGCCGCGTTCGAGCAGTTCCCGCGACCGGACTGCCCACGTGTCCAGATACAGTCGGTCGTAGCCATCAAGCAGCCCGATGGCGTGTTCCATACGTGCGTGATCCATCGGATAGCCGCCGAAGCCGGCCAGGATCACGGGAAATCCCCTGTCGACTACGAGCTGTTCGGCAACCACGGGCGGAAACGAGTCCCGACAGTAGACGGTGACTGGGAGATCGACTGCCGCAAGCTCGTCGAGGACGTCCTCGTCCGGTAGTCCGTCGACCGCCGGATCGAGCACGAAGCCGTGAAACCGGTCGTCGTAGGCGTACTGTTCGATATCGCCCGGGCGCGTGTGATGGGTATCGCGTTCGGCCGTGATGTTTCTGAGTGCTGCAATGGGACCGCCCGTTGCATCCCGTGGTCCGTTGAGTCGTGCAAACGCCAAAAACGGGCGGTCGACGCTGAGTCGGGCGACCGCATTGTTCGCCCGGAGATACCCTTCAGTGCTGTCTCGCGGTGTCGGCGAGACACAGGCCCGAACAACCCCTGCTTGGTGACATTCGCGTTCCAACTGATCGGGCCCCGTCTCCCGGCCGTACGTTTCGACGGCCTGTGCGTCGTGGTCGAGATGGCTGTGACAGTCGACCACGCGGAACCCGTGCTCCAACTCCAGCATTAGTTACCAGTCACACGCGTTGCATATAGTTGTTTCAACAACCGCTTGGTAGCCTGTCACTACTGCGTTATCATCGATTGATTGTGGCGTAGGTTCTTCGTACCCACGTCTGTTGGAGAACGCTCACAGAGAGGCGACCGTCGACGACCGGCTCGGTCGGCCGCATACGTCGAGTAGCCGTCCCTCTGGTGGTTTCGTTGAACGAACAGAGTAATGTTTATATAGAACTGCAAACCATCTGGTAGTGAGGCATTCATCATGGCATCACGACAACAGCAGCCACTGTTCATTCTCTCGGAAGGCAACGAACGGACAAAGGGACAGGCCGCCCAGGATTCGAACATTCGTGCGGGCAAAGCCGTCGCCAACTCGGTCCGAACCACACTCGGGCCCAAGGGCATGGACAAGATGCTCGTCGGTTCGTCGGGCGATGTCGTTATCACCAACGACGGGGCGACAATTCTCAACGAGATGGATATCGAGCACCCCGCCGCCCAGATGATCGTCGAAGTCGCCGAAACTCAGGAGGTAGAGGTCGGCGACGGAACGACAACGGCGGCCGTGCTTTCCGGTGAGCTTCTTTCGGAGGCCGAAGATCTCCTGGACGCTGATCTCCATCCGACAGTCATTGTCGAGGGCTATCACGAGGCCGCCCGACTTGCAGGCGAGGCCATCGACGAACAGGTACTCGACATCGAACTCGACGACGAGATCCTCCAGTCGGTCGCCGAATCCTCGATGACCGGCAAAGGAACCGGTGACGTGACCGCCGATCTGCTCGCCGAACGCGTTGTTGCAGCCGTCCGCCAGGTCGCAACCGACGAGCGCGTCGACCGTGAGGACATCCGTATTCACACCCAGACGGGCGCGGCATCCAGTGCGACCGAACTCGTCGACGGCGTGATTCTCAGCGAAGAGCCGGCCAACGCCAACATGCCCCGGTCGCTCGAAGACGCCAGCGTCGCCATTCTGGAGTCCAAACTCGAAGTCCGAACGGGCGAGGCCGACGCCGAGTACTCGATTTCGAGCGTCGACCAGCTCAACGCCGCTGTCGAAGCCGAGGACAGCGAACTCCGCGGCTACGCCAAAACGCTCAGCGAGGCCGGCGTCGACGTCGTCTTCTGTACAAAGAAGATCGACGACCGCGTGGCGGGCTATCTGGCTGACGCCGGCATTCTGGCGTTCAGCAACGTTTCGTCGAAGAAATCCAAAGCACTCGCCAAAGCGACTGGGGCCAAACACCTCGGGACGCTCGACGGCCTGGAGGCGGCGGATCTCGGCTCGCTGGCCTCGCTGTCGATCCAGACGTACGACGACGAGGATACGGTCTTCGTCGACGGTGGTGCCGACTCGAACTACGTGACGCTGTTCGTCCGCGGCAGCACCGACCACGTGGTCGACGAGCTCGAACGTGCGCTCAACGATGCCATTGATGTCACCATCGCCGCCCTCGACAAGGGCGGTGTCGTCCCCGGTGCCGGCGGCACTGAGGTTGCGATCTCCGACTACGTCCGCAGCCGCGCCGCAAGCGTCGAGGGCCGCAAACAGCTGGCTATCGAGGCGTTTGCGACCGCCGTCGACTCGCTGCCCCGCACGCTCGCCGAAAACACCGGGATGGATTCCATCGACGCGCTGGTCGACCTCCGCGGCAGATTCGATTCGGAGGGTCGTGCCGGCATCGTCTCGACGGGCCGCAGCGGCGAGATCGGCGACCCCGTCGAAGCCGGTATCATCGACCCCGCAGCAGTCAAACAGGAGGCCATCGAGTCAGCCACCGAGGCCGCAACGATGATCCTCCGGATCGATGACGTGATCACTGCCGAGTAGCCACCGACTACTCCCCGGTCGACCTTTTATACCCACCGTCCACGGTCCGGTTGTACTCGACACTGAATCAGCCGTATTGGTGGCTGGTTGCGACTGTGTTTTATTTAAGTAGTCGACGACTAATCGACCGACGCCGGCGACGTAGATGTATGATACCACCTCTCAGTTGAGATAGTAGGGACTTAGTAGGTCGACGACGACAAATCACCGAAGACAGTCAGCGATTCCGAGGGAAACAGTACATATGGCCAAAGAATACGACTTAGTCATCGTCGGCGGCGGAATCAGTGGCGCGTCACTGTTGTATACGGTAGCGACGTTTACCGATATCGAACGTGTCGCGCTGATCGAAAAGGAAGACGAGATCGCGGCGATCAACTCCCACCACACGAACAACTCCCAGACCCTGCATTTCGGGGATATCGAGACCAACTACACGCTTGAGAAAGCCGAGAAGGTAAAAGAGGGCGCGGAGATGGTCGCCGGCTACCTGGAGGCCAAAGATCCCGACCGCGAGATGCACAGCAAACGGAGCAAGATGGTGCTGGCGGTCGGCGACGAGGAAGTCGACAAACTCGAAGCTCGCCAGTACGAGGAAGGGTTCGGCGATCTGTTCCCCAAACTCGAAGCCATCGGCCGCGAAGAAATCGCCGAACTCGAGCCGAAAGTCGTCGAGGGGCGAGATCCGAACAAGGAACTGCTGGCACTCCACACCCCGGACGGTTACACCGTCGACTACGGCGCGCTGGCCCAGGCGTTCGTCGATCAGGTCCGCGAACACGACCACGTCGACGTGTTTACCGGTACGAAAGTCGAGCGCGTCAACGAGACCAAAGATGAGTTCCTCATCGAGACCGACGACGCTGGCTGGTTCAACGCGGATACCACCGTCGTCGCCGCCGGTTCGCACACGCTGCAGATCGCCAAACGGATGGGGTACGGCGAGAACCTCTCGTTGCTTCCGGTCGCCGGCAGCTTCTTTATCGCCGACGAACCGCTGCTCAACGGCAAGGTCTACACCCTGCAGATGAAGAAACTACCGTTCGCGGCGGTCCACGGCGATGCCGAGGTCCACGACGGCAACTTGACGCGGTTCGGTCCCACTGCGAAGGTCGTTCCCGCCCTGGAGCGCGGCGAGCTGTCGACAGTTGCGGACTTCTTTGATGTGTTCCAGCTGAACGCCGACTCGCTTTTGAGCTACGGCAACATCATGGCCGACCGGATTCTGCTGCCGTACGTGCTCAAAAACCTGGTGTACGATCTGCCCGTTGTCGGTGAGAAATCGTTCCTGCCGCACGTCCAGAAGGTCGTCCCGACCGTCGAGGACGGCGACATCAAGCGTGCGAAAGGCTTCGGCGGCGTGCGACCACAGATCGTCGACACCTCGACGAAATCACTCGATATGGGTGAGGCCAAACTGACTGGCGACGACATCATCTTCAACATCACGCCGTCGCCCGGCGCATCGACCTGTCTGAAAAACGCGATGCGGGATACCGAACAGCTCATCGAGTTCCTCGACGGCGAGTACGAGTTCGACGAGGAGGGGTTCCGTCGAGCGACGATCGACAACTTCCCACGCGACAAAGAGCCGATCCCAGCCGACGACTAACGTCGAGTAGGCTGTCCCTACGGCAGCCCAACGCCGCTGGTCGTACGTACTACTCCTGCTGCAATTAGCAACAAGACGATCCCAAACCCGACCGTTCCGAGCGAGGAGCCGCCCTGTACGCTCGGATCGAGAAACGCGTGGTCCGGGTTCTGTGGATCGTAGTAAACCGTCGTCGACTCGCCAGTTTCGTACTCCTCGATGGCGGCCGCGGCGGCCGATTCAGTGCCGAACAGGCTGTCCGACTGGCGGCCCGGATACAGTCGCTCGCCGTGGAGGCGTTGGGTCGGCGTCTGGTATTCGTAGCTCACGACCGGCAGATAGCTTTTCGAGGCGTTGCTGCCACGAACCTCCCGGATGTCGACTGCTTCGATGGTTCCGCTGGCCTGTTCGGCCCGTCGGACCACCCGCCACTGGCTGTAGTACTGTCGACCGCCGTCGACCACGGCAGCAAGGCCAACGATCGCAATCACAGCACTCCCGACCAGCGGCAGCACGCCGATCTCACCACCCATGGACCATGTTCTCATTGCGGTTACTAATACGTGGCTCCGCGAGGGCGTCACCGTGGATACAGGAACGTATATAGCCGTCCTGTCCAGTGTGCAACCATATGCGCCGCGACCGGAGCGACCGCTGGGCTGTGGGGTCGACGCTTCGGGAAACAGCCAGCGCGCGGTTCGCAATCGACACCCGAACTCTCGCCGTGTTTCGGATGTTGGTCGCGCTGCTCGTCGTCGCCGACCTGCTGTTGCGAGCCAGAAACTTCGAGCGCTTTTATACTGAGGCTGGTGTCGTCCCTCAGTCGCTCGCACTCGCCGCGCCACCGGTCGACGTACCGTCGGTCTACTTTCTGTCGACAGAGCCGTGGGTTACGGCCGCACTGTTTAGTATGCACGGCCTACTGGCCTGCTTGTTGTTCGTTGGCTACCGCACGCGGCTTTCGACGTTTCTGGTCGCCGTTTTCGTCGTCTCGTTGGATCTCCGCAACCCGCTGGTGTTGAGCTACGCCGACGTGCTGTTCATGTGGCTGCTGTTTTGGGCAATCTTCCTGCCGCTTGGCGAACGCTGGTCGGTCGACGCCCTCCACGCTGACCGCGAGCCACGGTCGACCGTTGGTGGGCTGCCGGCCGCATTCATACTCCTTCAGGTCGTCACCGTGTACGTTGTCAACGGACTCCACAAAACAACTGCCGACCAGTGGGCGACCGGCGAGGCTGCGGTGGTGGTGATGGGACTGGACGATATGACGTTTCTGGCGGCTGATCTCGTCGCCAGCGTTCCGGGGACGCTGCAGCTCGGCGGACAGCTATGGTATCTGATGCTGCTTGGTTCGTGGCTGCTGGTCGTCCTGCGTGGACGCGCCCGAACCGCGCTCGTAGCTGCCTTTGTTGCCGTCCATCTGTCGTTTGCAGTGACTGTCCGGATCGGGGCGTTCCCGTTCGTCTCGATTGCTGGAGTGCTACTGTTTTTGCAGTCGAGTTTCTGGACGGATTACAAGCGCGTCGTTGACCGCACACACATCGACGAACGGCTGGCGAGGCTCTCGACGCATCCCAGATCCATCGCAGAACGTCTGCCTCACGGACCTGATCCGGGAGTACAGAAAGCGATCCGTCGACACCAGCGAAACGTCGCTGGCCTTATGTTCGGACTCATCGCAGTGGCACTGATCGTCTCAGTGCTGTCTGCCGGCGGTGTTGTCGACACCCAGCCAGCCGCCGATATCGAGGCGGCCACGTCAGCCGTGGTTGAGCACCAAACCGAGTGGACGATTTTCGCACCGGAACCGCGGAGTACGGCCCGCCAGCACGTGATCGCCGCCGAATCGACCACCGGAGCCCAGTGGGATATCCACACCGACCGCGAACTGACGGCCGACCGACCTGCCGAACTACAGACGCAGTTCGATACGTATCGACAGCGGTTTTACCTGTCGAGCGTGCGGCGGGACGCGCCGGAGGGCACCCAACAGCTGTTAGCCGACCACTACTGTGAGACAGTGACTGTCGACGGCGAGCCGATCAGCCATCTCACGATGTACGTTATCGAAGAATCAGTGACAGTCGAGACGGCCCGGACGCCCGATGACCGCGAGCGAACCGTCCGTGAACTCGGTAGCTACAGCTGTACCGACAAGCCAGCCGAGCGAGTACACCTGCCGAGCGAGTAGTCGCTGCCTACTGGGTAACTGCGTCGAGCCGCTCGCTGAGTACGGTCCGAATCGCGCCGGTATCGCCGCCGATCCGGACGATCTGGTAGCCCTGTTCGATAGCTTCGCGGGCGTCGACCGGATCGTTCTGAATCCGCCCGATTGGGACGCCGGCAGCCAGACAGGCCTCGCGGGTGCGGTCGATGGCCGCCTGCAGCTGCTCGGGGTTTTTATTGAGTGGCTCGCCTGCTGAAAGCGACATCGAGAGATCCGCCGGGCCGACAAAGACGAAGCCCAACTCGGGCAGCGAGAGGATCTCCTCGATGTTTTCGACGGCCTGCTGGTTTTCGATCATCGTACCGACGAGCACCTGGTCGTCCTCGCCGCCGATGTGGCTGTCGACGTAGCCTTCCCACTCGCTGGTCCGGCCCAGCCCGACCCCGCGGTCGCCCACCTCACCGTCGTAGCTGAAATGGGCGGCTTCGAGCGCTGGCCGGAGTTCGTCGGCGGTCTCGACGCGGGGGATGAGGATCGTCCGTACGCCGGCGTCCAGGACTTTGCGGACCAGCGGCGGGTCGGGTTTGGGGAGCCGGACGAGGAGTTCGATATCGCCGGCTTCGGCAGCGCGTGTCAGCTCTTCGATGGCTGTGCTATCGTAGGGACTCGGCCCGCCGTGTTCGAAATCCAGCCAGACGAAATCCAGTCCGACATTACCCAGCGTCTCGATGACTGTCGGCGAAAACGTTCCACAGGCCGCACCGAGGACGGTCTCGTCAGCCTCAAGGGCGGCCCGAAACCCATTGTGGGTTCTCATTGTGGTGCCTCCTCTTCGAGTGTCTCGCGGTTGACCGTCGACTCCGGCATCCCGCCCTCGTAGACGGTCCGGATGTTGTCGGCTGCCCCGCGGCTCATCCGTTCCAACGCGTCGCGGGTGACGCCACCGATATGGGGTGTCAACAGCACGTTGTCCTGATCGAACAGCGGGTGGTCCTCGCGGGGTGGCTCGTGTTCGAGGTTGTCGAGGCCGGCTCCGCGGATCGTGTCGGTTTCGAGTGCCTCGACAAGGGCCGTCTCGTCGACAATTCCGCCGCGCGCAGTGTTGATGAGGACGCCGTGTTCGCCGAGTGCTTCCAGCTGCGCGGTCGAGACCGCCCCCTGGGTTTCGTCGGTCAGCGGGACGTGGAGGCTGACCGCATCGGCGCGCTCGAACAGTTCGAGAAACGCCGTGACGCGGTCGACGCCGTCCGGCACCGCGTTCGGATCGCGGTGGGGATCGTAGGTGATGATATCGAGCCCGATCCCACGGGCGATCGCGGCAGTTTCGCGGGCAATCGAGCCGTAACCCATCAGCCCGAGGGTGAGCCCTTGGAGTTCCGCACCAGTGTACGCGCCGCGGTCCCACCCCCCAGATCGGACGTGTCGGTCGGCCGTATGCAGGTTTCGCTCGACGCCGAACAGCAGGGCGATGGTGTGTTCGGCAACCGATCGGGCGTTGACGCCGGGCGTATTGCAGACGACGATGCCGTGCTCGGAGGCGGCTTCGATGTCGACGTTGTCGAGGCCAGTGCCGTGTTTGGCGATTACCTTGAGATGGTCGGCCTGTTCGATCAGTTCGCGGTCGAGTTCGGTGACTCTGACGATGACCGCATCGTAGGCCGCGATATCGGCCAGCGCGGCGTCGATGGTGTCATACTCGTCCATGCCGGTCGTCGTGGCGAAATCGCTGATCGACTCCGGGCCTGCCGGATCGATCTCCGGCGGACACAGAATCTGCCATTGGTCGGACATAGACAGTTGTTTGCGGCGGCCACCCAAAAGTGTGTGAGCCGTGGGCACCACCGAATTCGACTCGTTGGTCGGATATCGGCGCGATTCTGCCGCGAGGTCTACACCTCAGTACGGGTGTTGGACACACCAGCCCACAACACAAAAGCGTAGATGTAGCGGTCGGACTCCACGAGATAGCTCTCTGGTTGAGAGCCTTATATGCATATATATTGGGCTGTCGAAATCATTGTTCATTATTTATTCACTGTATAAATGCTTTTGTTGTGTGTTACACTTTATCAATTCAAATGGCTACAGAACAGCAGTCGACAAGAGACGTAACCGGGTCGGGCATTGAAGACGGGTTGATCGCCAACGCACAGGGTGCAGTCAGCGTTGTACATGCGACATCCGAGTCCGTCGACCAACAGCTCTCGTTGATTCGGGATGCCGCCAGCTCGCAGGTCGAGGATATGGAGCGGGTCGCCGACGACGTCACCGATCTGAGCGCGACGATCCAAGAGGTCGCATCGAGTGCCGAAGAAGTCAGCCAGACGACCGACCGGGCGGCCGATGCCGCCATCGAGGGCCGGAAGGCGACCAGCGAGGCCACCCAGGCGATGGACGACGCCTCGATGGCCACAGAGCAGGTCCAAAAGCAGGTCGAAACGCTCGAATCCGAAATCGACCGTATCGACGAGATCGTCGACGTGATCGACGACATCGCCGGTAAAACCAATCTGCTGGCACTCAACGCCTCGATCGAGGCCGCACGGGCCGGCGAAGAGGGCGATGGGTTCGCCGTCGTCGCAGAGGAGGTCAAATCGCTGGCCGAAGAGTCCCAGTCCCGAACCGAGGAGATCGAAACCGCTGTCGCGGAGATCAAATCCGTCACCGAGACGGTGACTGATTCGCTGGAGTCGGCGGTTGAGGCGGTCGAAACGGGCTCCGCGGAGGTCGAGACGGCCGACGACCAGCTGGACACCGTCGAAGACGAAATGGAGTCGGCGGCCGCGGGCGTCGACGAGGTGTCGGCGGCAGTCACCGAAGGCGCGGAGGCGTCCACGCGCGTTGCCAATCTCACGCGCAACACGTCGGACGCCGCCAGCGAAATCGAACAGTCGGTGACCGATATTCACGACGAGCGATCCCAGACGACCCAGCTGCTCGGCGAGATCGACGACGCGCTGTCGACGGCTCGTTCGCACCGCGAGGCGCGGCTCAGCCGGACCGAAACCGTCCCCACGGGGATCGACAAACTCGATGCCACCGGTGGGTTGCCGGCCGGCTCCCGGAACGTCCTCACGGCCGAGCGAACCGACAGTCGGACTGAATCAACCGTCGACGAGGCGGTCGCAGGGCTCTGTGCGGCCGCCATCGACGCCGGCTGGGCGGTCTCACTGTCACCAACCGAAACCCTCGACCGATCGACGCTGGCGTCGGTACTCAACCGAGAGGCCGGGGTCACGCTGGATGACGCGCTGGCGAGCAACCGCCTTTTCGTACTGGATCTGTTCGGCTCGTGGCAGTCGGCCGAGAACGTGATCGACGTCACAACCACCAGCCTCTCGCGGGCCAACGAGCAGGTCGACCGCAAGCGCGACCGACCGTGTGTGGTGATCGGCAACATCGCCGGCGAACTCGATCTGATGGGCGAAAGCGCGGTCCGCGAAAACACCTACGACAACAGCGGCGAGACGCTCAGCGACGATGATCTCGTCATCAACGTGGTCGACGAAGCAACCGTTCCGGCCCAGTTGGCATCCTTTTATACTGGTGCGGCCGACAACAGCTGTCGGCTCGACTCGCGCTGATCAGCGCGCGTGTCGGCTCTCCGAGCCGGTGGTCCTCACTGGGTGAGAACAAAGTGGAGTGATTAATACTGGAGAGTCCATCAGGTCAACTATGCAGTATCTTGTTGCCACAGACGGCTCGGCAGTCAGCAAGCGCGCGGTCGAGCACGCTGCCATCGAGGCGACTGCCTGGGAGGCTCCGCTCGAAATCGTCCACGTTCTCACACCGGAACCGAAACTGGTCGAGGGGAGTCTCGTTATCCCGGGCAGCGACACTGCCATCGAGTACGGCGAACAGACGCTCTCGGAGGCCGAACGCATCGCCGAGAACGCCGCCGAAAAGCGCGATAGCTCTCTTGAGACCTCGACCGAACTGCTGGCGGGGTGGCCCGCAGAGACGATCACCAATCACGCAAAGGAGGTGGGGATCGACGCGATCTACGTCGGCCACCGCGGACTCTCGGAGGATTCGACCAACTTCGGCAGCGTCGCGAAAAGCGTCCTTGATAAAGCGACTGTGCCAGTAACGATTATTAAATAGGTCGATCAGTCGAGCTGTTGGGCGGCCTCACGGTCGACCAGCGGCTCTGCGTTCGCAGTCGGCAGGGTGACGACATCCTCCGAGCGAAGCGTGTACTCGCGGCCGTCGACACAGAAAATGTCGCCGACGTTTTTCGTGATCCGAACTGTCGTTCGGTCGTCCTCGTTGTCCGGTCTGTCGGTGCTGTTGGCGTTGTCCGCCGTCTCTGGTGTCGGGGTCTCTGGCTCCGACGTCTCCTCGACGGCCGGTCCGGCTGGCTCACCGTGAGCCGCGCCGTTCTGCGATGGATCGGCCACCTCGGTCGTCCCGCCGTCGGTCGAGGTTCCCAACACGGCATCCGGCTCCGGTTCGGCCTCCGGCGGTGGGACTTCGGCCGGTGGCACTGGGACGGCGTCGTCGTGGTGTGGGGTCTCCGGTGATGTTTCAGCAGCCGCCTCCGGGTGTGGCTCACTCGATTCCGCACCCATCGCCTCGGCGAGCACGCTGTCGCCCGCTGGCGTCGACTCGGCTGGCTGGTCGGGCTGGCTAGTATCCGAGGCCGTCGACTGACTGGCTGTGGCCGCTTTCTGCTGGGTTGGGCTCGCAACCGGATTCGTTGGCCCAGCTACACTGGATCCTGCGTCGGCTGTGTCGACAGTCTCGGCGGTGCCCGACAGCACATCGAGTACAGCCTGTTTGTTCTGGGAGATTCGTGCGACAAGATCATCGAACAGCTCGCGTTCCTCAGTGGTCATCCCTTCGTCGTCGACGGGCATATCGGCGGCTGCGAAGCTGGCGAGTTTGACGACCTTGCCAACGCGGCGTTCGTAGACGGCTTCGGCGACCTCTTCGGCAGTTTCGAGTTCGTCCGACAGTCGCCGGACTTCAGTATCGCCAAACGGATCGTCGACCTGTCCAGCACGTCGGTCGCGAGTAGCTTTGAGGTCTTGAATGAAGCTCGCAACGTCCCGGTAGAACGAATCGCGCAGCTGCTGGAGGCTGTCTTTGCGGCGTTCTTTCGATTGGACTGTCCGAAGCTCGTCGAGATTCATACTTT
>Ga0207421_10004044_pt1 | contig 17180 bp, 19 predicted proteins | sample SodLakKL_010_SED_4_FD_187542 | JGI IMG/M metagenome (GOLD analysis project Ga0207421, IMG submission 187542) | Alkaline sediment microbial communities from Lake Tanatar, Kulunda Steppe, Russia - 8KL_010_SED (SPAdes) (version 2) | ecosystem: Environmental > Aquatic > Non-marine Saline and... | reverse complement strand
CAAAGTAGGGAATCTGTAACCCCGTTTTCGTAATGCCAAGGTGGCGTCTTTTCAGTACACCGAAAATCGGCTTTCGTATTTCCACTAGACTACGGGCCCGACCTTATTTTCTATTACACCATGTAGTTAAATAAATTGCGGTAAGATAAACTCAGAACCCTGACAACTTATATACAACCATCCTTCAACTATAGGCATGAAGCTCAAAGAGGCCGTGGAAAGGGCAGAAAAACTCGATGAGATCCAGGATATACTTTCATCTGGAGGATTTCTGTGCTCGGCATACTTTATGTTGGAAAAGGACGAAGACCCAGAAGGCTGGAACCTGGCATTTTACTCGGAGGAAAAGGACGAGATAACTGCCGTGGAAGTAACAGAAGATGGAACCGAGGTCGGGGTAACAGATGCTCCCCTCCACGAAGAAACAGGTAGGATAAGATTAGAGGATGTCAAAATCGAAGCAGAGGATGCACTGGAGAGTATAAGGGAGATACTCGACGAGGAGTTTTCCGTGTCCCATGAAAAGATTCTGTTTACACTCAAGGAAGAAGACGGAGAGCATATTTGGAGAGCAGTCTTTGTGGGAAAGAGCCTGTCGATCGTATCGGTTGCCCTGGACGCAGAAACAGGCGAGGTCGTGGAAAAGGAGAAGAAAAGCATGGGTTCGGGAAGCTCATTTGCAGGGTAAAGATGGGACCGCCGGGATTTGAACCCGAGATCTCCGGCTTCCATGCCGCGCACGAAAATGATTTACGCGCGGTGGCCTTATAAGACCGGCGCTTTGGTCCCCTCTGTGGGCCTAACCAAGCTAAGCCACGGTCCCATACTTTGACAGTCTATCCACTAACAGTTAAAGCTTTTTATTTTTGAGTAGTTAAAAAGATTTATGAAGTCGGACGTCTTCGGTAAAATAAAGGACTTTCTCCTATCACGCGGATTCAGTACCTTTGAATATCCCAGAGGCTGCTTCGACATCGCCGCAAGAAGGGAGGACATGTTGTTGCTTAAGGTTCTGACAAACGTCGACTCATTCCAGAAAAAACAGGCCGAGGACCTCAAAGTTCTTTCACAGTTTTTAGACTCTTCCTGCTTTGTTTTGGGACGTAGGACAAGGAGAGACAAACTCAGAGATTCGGTTATATACGAACGCTTCGGCGTACCGGCAATGACACCAGAAACCTTTACGTCTGTGATAAGGGGGGAATATCCCGAGAGGTTCAGAACAAGGGGAGGAACTTTCAGGAGGCTTAACACGGACGAACTCCGAAGAAAAAGAAGGAAAAACAAAATGACACAGACCGAACTTGCAGAGCAACTAGGTATTTCACAGAAGAGGGTGTCTGAATACGAATCAGGAAAGGAGAGGGCCACGCTGGATATGGTCGAAGCCCTTGAAGAGATATTCGGAGACTGTGTTAGTAGGGACATAGATCCCTTTGATATAGAGATAAGGGCAGAGGAGATGAAGAGAGCTGGTTCACAAATATCCAGGAGGCTTATGGAAATAGGATTCAATACGAGGTCCGTGGCAAGGGCTCCACCACGCCTGCTTGCAAGAGACGGAAAAACAATTTTAACAAGAATAGTCAAAAAGGATGAAAAAGCAGACCTAGGACATCTCGCCGAATTCTCAAGATTAAGTGAAACAGAAGTCTTCGTTATAACAGATGGAGACCGGAAAGTAGAGACTGTGCCTGCCATAGGAAGAGAAAGGCTTGAAGAGGTCGGAAGTTCAGGTGAACTTATGAAAATAATAGAAGAAAGGAGGAGCTCTTAATGAAGCTGGGGCACTCCAAAAATGCGAGGTTTTTCACAGAGGAAATGAAGTCCAAGATGCTGAAGATAGGTACCCTTGTCTTCTTCCTGGGACTTCTTCTGCTTGTGACGTCCTTCCGCGTTCTACCCGTTATGAGAATACCCATAGTATATCTCAACATAACATTCCCTCTGTCGATAATAATGATAGGATCGGGGGCCGTACTTGTGATGCTTGCCAAAATGTTCCACGGCCTTTCCTATATACTCGGTCTCGTGGTTTTCCTTGTCGTTATAGGAGGCATGGCACATATGCAGATGCAGGAACATAGTCCAACTGAAGTTGAAAGGTGCTGTGAGTTTTTTGTAGAGGAGGGTGGTTGTACTTCGTACGAGATCCCCGACGGATTTGAGGTTTCCGTTGACGGTGAAACAGTGGACTGCACAGAACTGGCACCAGGTAGGGATATATACAACTGGATATCAGTCTGCCGGTGTTAATTTCTCAGTTCCTTAAGCTTTTTTATGTTCCATCTGAACCCCTTTTCGTCGACCGGTGTTTCCACAACCATAGGCTTGTTCCTTAGTTTACTGTGATTTATAAAAAGGCGGAAGGACTCTTCTCCTATCTTGCCCTCCCCTATATGCTCGTGCTCGTCCTTCTGGGAAGAAAAACTGTACTTTGAATCGTTTATGTGGAGGTAGTGTAGGTTTTCGATCCCTATCTCATCATCGAGTTCATCTAAAAGTCCACGGAGGCTTTCCTCTGTACCGAAGCCATATCCGGCAGCATACATGTGGCATGTATCCAGGCAGACACCGAGACTCCTGTATCCGTAGTCCGACCCTTCTATTATTCTCCGCAGTTCCGAAAAGGTTTTCCCGAGGGTCGTCCCCTTGCCTGCTGTGTTTTCGAGAAGAACCTTTACATCGTCGGGTATATCAAGACCCGAAAGCCTTTTTGAGATGTTGTTGATTCCTGTTTCGATGCCTGCTCCTGTGTGTGCACCAGGGTGGAAAACATAGTAGGGAATTCCAAGTCTGGATGTAAGATCTATCTCTTTCTGCATTGCCTTCTTTGATTTCTTTCCAAGATCCTCCTTGGGTGTTGCAAGGTTTATGAGATATGTACTGTGTACTATCCAGGGTCCTATTCCATTCTGAGAAGACATCTTCCTGAACTTCTCTACAGAAGAACTACCTGGGCTTCCGACGGCCCATCCGCGTGGAGAACCCACAAATATCTGGCCACAGTTGCCTCCTATCTCCATCTCCCTCTCCACCGCCTTTTCTACGCCACCGCTTATAGATACATGGGCACCTACTCTGAACATAGAAAAACAGTTCCTTTACACAGATAAAATAGTTACCCTTTACCAAAACTTTTAAATATGTGCATGGAGGTATAATTGCCCTGGGGTAAACCATTATTCCAATTTTAAACACAGCCAAACAAAAAACCAGGAGGTGATAACTATTCCACAAGGAAGACATGGTATCGGACAACCAATCTTCATTCTAGGCGAGGACACAGAGAGACAGAGCGGAAGAGGTGCACAGAAGAACAACATAGCAGCAGGAAAGGCCGTTGGTGATACGGTCAGAACAACCCTCGGTCCAAAGGGAATGGACAAGATGCTTGTCGATTCCATGGGCGACATCATTGTAACCAACGACGGTGTGACAATTCTGGATGAGATGGAGATCGAACATCCTGCAGCAAAGATGATGGTAGAAGTTGCAAAGACACAGGAAGAACAGGTAGGAGATGGAACAACAACTGCAGTAGTGATCTCATCTGAACTTCTTAAGAAGGCAGAAGACCTTCTAGATCAGGACATCCACCCAACCCTCATAACAAGAGGCTTCAACCTTGCTTCAAACAAGGCACTCGAAGAGCTCGAGGACATAAGTGAGGACGTTGACTTTGAAAAGAACAGGAATCTCCTCAAGAAGATAGCCATGACATCGATAACAGGAAAATCCGCCGAAAAGGCATACGAAAAGTACGCCGATCTTGCTGTGAAGGCAATCAAATCTATCATGGAGAAAAGTGAAGGGAAGGTCAACATAGACAAGGACGACATCAAGATAGAGAAGAGCGAAGGAGACGGAATCAAAAGCTCAGAGCTCATAGAGGGCTTGATCATCGACAAAGAGATGGTCCATGCCGACATGCCAAAAAAGATCAAGGACGCAAAGATCGCCCTTATCAACGCAGCAATAGAGGTCGAAGAAACATCAACCAACGCAGAGATACAGATATCCTCACCCGATCAGCTGGAGAGCTTCCTCGATCAGGAGGAAAAGATGCTCAAGGGCATGGTCCAGAAGATAGTCGAATCCGGTGCAGACGTAGTTTTCTGCCAGAAAGGAATCGACGACATAGCACAGCACTACTTTGCAAAGAAGGGCGTTGCTGCAATTCGCAGGGTGAAAAGCGATGACATGGAGAGACTTGCCCGTGCAACCGAAGCAAAGATTGTCAACAGCGTAGAGGACCTATCCTCGGAAGATCTCGGAGAAGCAGGAAGCATAGAAGAGAAAAAGGAAGGTGACAAAATGATCTACGTCCAGAACTGCAAGAGTCCAAGAACTGTTTCACTTCTCCTTAAAGGAGGAACCGAACACGTCATAGACGAAGCAGAGAGATCCATGAACGATGCTCTTGACTGCATCATTACCGCTCTGAAGTCAGGAAAGATAGTAAGCGGTGGTGGATCTGTCGAACAGGAGCTTTCAAACAGACTCAAGAAGTACGCACAGTCCGAGTCGGGAAGAGAGCAACTGGCCATAAGGGCATTTGCAGAAGCACTCGAGGTCATTCCAAGAACACTGGCTGAGAACACAGGACTTGATCCTGTTGACGCACTTGTCGAGATAAGGTCTGCACACGAAGAAGGAAAGAAGACCCACGGACTCGACGTAGACAAGGGCAAGGTAGTCGACATGAGAAAGAAGGGTGTCATCGAACCACTTGGAATCAAGAAACAGGCCTTACAGTCCGCAAGCGAAGCTGCAGAGATGATTCTGAGAATCGACGATGTAGTTTCAGCAGGCGAGCTTAAGGGTGGATCCGGAGGATCAGGTGGAGGAATGCCAGGCGGAGGAGGAATGCCTCCAGGAGCCATGGGAGGACTCTAGATCCACAAAACTCCCACTCTATTTTTTCTTTTTTAGCAACCCCACAAAATATTTAAGTGATACAGAGGAAACTAATCTATGCCAGAAGACGAGGTAGAGATAGAATCGGATGAGGAATACGAAGTTGTTCCCCTTTCTCCAATAAGAAAGCTTGAAAAGAGAATCGCCAGGATCGAAAAGAAAAAGGGACAAGGAATTCCCGACGATGCATTGGAAATACTGAAGGCCGACAAGGAGATGATACAGAGCCTTGTAGAGTCGAACAGCAAACTTATAGCGAAGCTGGAAAGGGTCGCAGAGCACTGGGAGGAGCTTATAGATATGCTAAAAAGAGGTGAAGAAAGACATCCAGAAAAGTCAGGTGGCCAAAACGACATGGATGAACTCATAGAGTTCAACAAAAAGCTTATTGAGAACAACAAGGAGATGATAGAAAAGATGAAGTCTCTGGAGAAAAAGGTAGATGACGGATCCAGAAAGAAGGTAAAGCCCAGTGTAAAGTTGAAGAAGAGAAGATCCCGGGAAGGAAGACCAAGAAGGAAAGAAGAAGATACCGACTTGGAAGGCGAAGAGAGAAGCTGGCGTAGATAATCAAATAGATAAACGGCCTATATTAGCTGCTTAAGGATGTTTACTAATGCGTAGGTTGTGTAAACTTTAAATACAAGCAGAATTAAACTGCTTATTGATAACATGCTAAATAAGAAAGGTGTGTCGCCGGTTATAGCAGTTGTTATGCTTCTTCTTATCGTAGTAGTGATGGTAGGTGGTGTTTTTGTTTGGATGCAGACCATGCAGGAAGACATCGAAGGGGCAGGACAAGAACAGATGAAAGAGTTCATCGAACAAGCAGGACAGGAGATAACCATAGAGTCTCACTCATGCGACGAAGATGACAATATCACATCCGTGTCTCTGTACAACGGACACGATGACACATGGGAGGATGTAGCAATGTACATCAATGGAGGATTTGTCGATGAGTTCGATATGGAACCAGGAAGAGAGACGTTAGATTTAGAAAGTCCTGGAACTGATATTAGCACTGCACTTTCCGAACAAGATCCTGTTTCAGGTGATACGCTAAGCCTCACTTGGGGAGGAGACACAGTAGCATCCAGAAACCTCGGATGCTAGAAGAAAAGACCACCCCCTTGCAGTTAGGTTTTACTCCTTCGCGGAGTAAACCAAACCTTTTTTTATATTCGCTGCATCAGAAGTGGTCTACCCGAACATCTTTTTATATTTCTGAAAAGATATTACGACTATGTTTGATGCTCTTCCTGGGATGGGTAGAAAGGGGCAGCAGGTTCTCACGGTTATTTTGTTGACTGTTGTAGTACTATCTGTATCTCTTACATCCTACCTATGGGGCAGGGAGATGCTCGAAAAATCAAGGGATCAGAGAAACTTCGAAAGAATGGAGACCTTTATCCGAAAGCTGAACGATAATATAAAGGAGGTATCCAGGAGAGGCGGAAGGACCGAGATGAGCATAGACCTACCAGAAGGAGCTGAACTCAAGATCAACGAAGGGCCTTCGGGCGAGCTGGACAATATAACACTTGATTTTACCGTAAGGGGTCAGATGATGACACAGGATCGTGATATCGCCATAGTCGGCTCGGAGGGATCTGAAACCCCTATAATATACAGCCCCGATGTAGTAGTAGCAAGATCCGAAGGTTCCGGTGGGTTCTATAATATACAGCTCAAACTATACTACAAAAACGTCACTGTGGACGGAATACCCCAGAGTAGAATAGGACTAGAGGCCCCAGGAAGAACGATCTCCATGGGGAACACAAAACTTGCCATAGAACAAGGGACAAGAGAAGATCACAACGGCTTTACAGTTAACAATGTCAAGGTAAGAATAATCTAACATTGGTACTATGAAACCCAAAGGACAGTATCTCTCGTTGGAACAGATGATCCTATTCACAATAAGCATAGTCATAATGGTCACAGTATACTACTCCTACTCTACCCTTTCGGATCAGGCAGGAAGCTCGATAGGAAGAAATCAAATGGAAGAGGTTTCTGAAATCGTCATGTCCGGGGTATATAGAACCTACAACTCATACGACAGTGGAGCCGATTACAAAAAAATAGAGATAAAAATACCAAGAGAGATCTCCGAAGACATGTACAAAATCAAAACAGAAGGCGATGAAATCGTAGTTTACAATAGAGGTGGACTGGAAGTAAGAAAAAAAATAGGAGAGATAACCCAGGACGTAACATTTGATATGCACGAGGAGTTTAAGACAGGCGTGACGTCGAGAAAGGGGAGTATTTTTATAGAACTTGAAAATAATGTGATAAAGATAGGGAGGTAGAATGGACCAAAAAAAAGGCGAGAGTAAACAGAGCATAGATATAAACAGCATGCTCGGGAGAATGAAGGAGGGAATAAAACAAGATAGTTCTGCAGGAAAGAAGGGGAAGAAGGTGTATCCGGAAGGTCGAAGATTTCGGTACAGGAAAAAAAGGAACGGGGACACAACAGAAAAAAGGAAACCTCCGAGAAGAATGATATCCACGGGAAAGACTTCTAAGATAGAGAAACCAAAACCGAGAAAAAACAACACAAAGAAGAAAAAGGGTATAGAGTCCTACGTCTACGAAAGAGCCAGCGATGATCAGGGTATATATCTACCGAAAGTCGACTGGAGCCAGGCAATCAAACCAAAACTAGGGGGCCAGGCTAAGGAGGGTGAAAAGGATCTCAAGAAGGTCGACGAATACTACAGCCTGGTTCCGAAGAACCCCAAGCCAGGCGAGGACATTTTTGCATACTCCCATATAACATGGAACGAGAAGAAAAACTCTCTTATATACGAAGTACACGAACCAAGTCTTTCGAAAAAGGACAAGGAACTTCTCAAAGAAATAAAGGAGAGCATAGAAGAAAGACTTGATGTCGACTTCGACGACCTCGCCCAGATAAGGGCAAGAAGCTACATATCCGAGAAAATGGACGAGGTCCTTTCTATTCTCGGTAGAGACCTGAATCCTATGAGAAAGAAGGCCATAAACTACTACCTCGAGAGGAACTTCATAGACATGGGAAAAATAGAGCCATTTATGAAGGATCCGCAAATCGAGGAGATATCATGTGATGGTGTAGGAATACCTATATTTGTGTACCACAGGAACTCAAGATACGGATCGATGGAGACAAATGTAGTCTTCGAGGATAAGGATGAACTGGACCAGTACGTGATGAGACTTGGACAGACAGTAGGTAAAACGGTCTCAATGGCAAGTCCACTCGTAAATGCCTCGATGCCCGATGGTTCAAGGCTGCAGGCTACACTAGGTACGGATATAGCCAGAAGGGGATCGAACTTTACAATAAGAAAGTTTACAGAAAACCCCCTGACACCTGTCGATATGATAGAGTTTGGAACAGTGGACCCAAGGACACTTGCATACCTCTGGATGGCAATAGAACACCAGAACTCGGTTCTGGTTTCCGGTGGAACTGCAACTGGAAAAACCACGATGCTCAATGTTGTATCTCTCTTCATAAAACCTGAAATGAAGATTGTCACGATAGAGGATACAGCCGAGCTCAGGCTACCACACGATCACTGGGTGCCTGAGGTTGCACGTGAGGCAATAGGGGAAGAGGGAAGCAACGTTGTAGACATGTTTTCACTTCTAAAGGAATCGCTCCGTCAGAGGCCCGACTACATAGTTGTAGGTGAGGTAAGAGGAGCAGAAGCCTTTGTTCTGTTCCAGGAAATGTCCACGGGACACCCTGGTCTGGCTACTATACATGCAGAAAACCCCGAGAGGCTCATAAACAGGCTTACAACGAGACCTATAGATCTACCGCCATCACTTCTCAACACACTGGATATAGTTATATTTTTGAGGAAGGTAAGAAGGGGAGGAGCTCTTCTGAGAAAGATAGACCAGGTAGTAGAGATAAAAAGGTTTTCAAGAGACAAAAACGTTCCCCTCATGAACCGGGTTTTGAAATGGGATCCATCATCAGACCGGCTTGTAAATGAAAACCCGAGTATAGTTCTCAATGAGATATCCGAAATAAAGGGCTTAACAGAAGATGAAATAAAGAAGGACATAGAGGACAGGGAAAAGATTATAAGATGGATGGTCCACGAGGATATAAGGGATCTGGAAGACATAGGAATGATACTTTCACGGTTCTACACCGACAAAGAAAGTCTTCTTGAAAAAATAAGAGGGTAATATCTTGACATTAAAAGACTGGTACATAAAAAAATCCCTGGATATATTTTCTGGCCTTGTTGAGCCATATCTACATCATTTCCAGAATCTAAAGCCGGTCCTGCTTAAGGGAAACATAAACCTCGCACTGCGTGAATATATATGCATGGCGGTGATGACAATAGTACTTGTGTTCTCCGTAGAGATGCCACTGCTTGCCTTTATACTTGCAATGATGCCTGTATTTGATATACCAATGGCTGTGATGCTATCACTTATAATATCACTCTGTATATCGGGCATTATAGCATTTCTTTTCTCCATAAACCCATCTATAAAAGCAAACATGAGGGCAGAAAAGATAGACAGAGGTGTTCCCTTTGCAGCAACCTACCTCACAACTATAGCAGGCAGCGGTATACAGCCATCGGAGATGTTCGAGATACTGTCCCAGTTCCAGACATACGAAGAAATGACAGAGGAAGCAGAGAAGATATCAACAAGGATAAAGCTTGTTGGAATGAACGTCAACGAAGCACTTGCCCTCTCAGCAAAGGAATCCCCATCGGAAAGGCTCAGTGATCTTCTCTGGGGAATTATAACAACCATAAGAAGCGGTGCCGATCTACATAGATATCTCCAAGAAAAATCCAGGAAGCTCATGAAGGAGCACAAGAGGGATCTTCAGGAGTATTCCGACAGCCTTGGGACGCTTTTACAGGTATACCTCACCCTAATAATAGTTGGTTCTGTGTTTACAGTGATAGTAACATCAATCATGTCTGCATTCGGCCTGGGGGCCGGTATGACGGCAATGATAACAGTGCTTCAGTTTTCCATAGTCTTTTTATTCTTACCCTCGGTAACTATGGGATTTATATGGCTTCTGAAGTCAACCTATCCCGGATGATTTAAATGTCAAAAAAAGTCGTTGGAAATGCAAGTCCAGACAAGAAGTTAACCCTGGTTCCACCTCTGATAGGCCTGGTTCTTGTTCTTATCATATCACTGGTATTTCCTGAGCCAGGAATGATAGGTATAACTATCCTCTTGTCTGTATTGATTTCGGTTTCGCCCTATGCAACCTGGAAATACTTCAGGATAAAAAAGATCAATGGAATGGAACAACAGCTTCCAAACTTTCTCAGGGATCTTGTAGAGGCAAAGAAAAGCGGACTTACACTCACACAGGCCCTCAGAGAGGCATCCAAGAACGAGTATGGGATGCTCAACGAAGAGGTGAACAAAATGAGCAAGCAGCTGTCGTGGAACATGAGCTTCGATGAAGTTCTTGAAAACTTCGCCAAGAGAAACAGAGACAGTACCATGATAGGAAGAACTGTAAAGATGATAATGGAGGCCAAGAGAAGTGGTGGAAAGGTTATATCCGCAATGGAAACAGTTTCTTCTGATGTATCAACAATCATTGAGGTAAACGAAAAAAGGAAATCAGATATGGCGCAACATTCAGCAGTCCTGTATCTTATATACTTCATGTTTTTGGCAATAACAATAATACTTTCCAAGTTCCTCGTTCCCATGACCGAGGAGCTCGCCGACGGTGAACTTATGATAGGTGAAGGGGGAGGTCAGATATGCACAGCACCCATGCAGACATCGGAAAACGTTATATGTTCATTCTTCGAATCCTTTGCAGGGATTCTAGGGCTTGGTACAGAAGGACTATACTACCAGGGTCTGTTTCTATCCATGGTACTCATACAGGGTATATTTACAGGGCTTATGATAGGGCAGGTCAGAAACAATTCACCATCGGCAGGAATAAAACACTCGCTTATAATGGCAGGTTCTGGTCTCATAATATACATAATTGCTGCAAGATACATACCAATTGAAATAATGTGATTTCCATGGAAGGGTTTCTACAGGAGAGACGTGGACAGTTCAGCATAGAATATCTTCTGGCCTTTGTTCTTTTCTCCATAGTAATACTTTACGTTTCCTTCCAAACAGCCAGTCTGTTCCCGGAAATATTTGCCGAGAGGGAGGCATCAAGAAAGGATTCCATGGCAAATAGAATAGGAAGCCATCTAGCAGAAAACAACAGGGGATTCGCACGAAAACCCTATCTGTGGTCCGAGGAAAAAATAAACGAATTCCAAGAGAGATGCAACGAAGACTATGAAAGGGTAAGAGAAGAGCTTGGGCTGGGAAAAACATCGGGGGTTGTGGTAACTCTATCGGGGGAAGAAGACAAAAGTATATGTGGCGGTCCTTCTGTACCAAGTGGCGTCAGTCTGGGTACATCAAGAAGGTTTGGATACGTCGAAGAAGAAGATGATATAAAGATACTGGAGGTGATTGTATGGTAGGAAACAAGGGATTTGTATACATAGTTGAGGTAGTTCTGATATCAATGGTTTTAATCGTATCCCTTAGTTTTCTCATAAAGCCCCTCGATATAGACGAAAACTGGGAGGCCGTTGAACTTGAGAGGATAGGCGAAAGTGCTCTTATATCTGCACACAGACAGGAGAATATAAAAAAATCCATATTCAACGAAACTCCGTATCTCGACTCCAGACTGGATAGTATAATTCACGAAGTGGGAGGAAGAATAGACGTCAGGTACAACCTTATCCTGGAAAATCTATACCCAAGGAAAATAACCGTTGGGTTCAACTGCACAGGCAGCAGTTGTATAGGAGACCCGGACGAGGAGAGGACCCTTTTGAGAGAAACGCTTGACTCTGTGTGGATGAACAACAGATCCATAGAGTTTGAAGTAAAGAAGACGGATATCGAAGGTGGGATAGAAGGTATAGATGTATTTTTTATAAGAGGAGAAGAACAGCTCGAAAAGGCCGACGAGAGATCGGATGAACTCCGGGACTTCGTAGAAAGCGGCGGAGGGGTTGTCCAGTTCACTGACTACAGCAATGTAGAAGAAAGGGATATACAGCAAAGTATATTCGGACTAGGAAGTTCCGGAGGGGTCCCTGATGCTCTGGCTTTCAAAAACAGAGAAGATCCATCGGAATCCAACTACGAGCCATCGAAACTTTTCTACGGAAAGGGAAGCTGGGTAAGTGCAAGCTACCGTATAGAGGACCTAACAAAAAAAGTAGGAACCTGGAAGATACGTTCCGACGAATACACCGTAGAGGTAAGCGAAGACAAAAAAGTAAACATAACCGAAAATGGAAATATGATATGTGAAAGATGCGATGAGAACGATACATTCCAGCTGGATATAGGGCAGTTCATAATAAGAAATATAGAGGAGAGAAAGGACGGAGTGTACAAGGAAAATGTACTAGTACATTTCGACTATCCCCAGGGATACGAGTTCACAGGAAGCTCCTTTAGGAGTTCAACAGAGGTAGAAGACAAAAGAACAGTTCTTGGAGACAGCAGCAGTGTCTGGGTTGTAAATAAAGTAGGAGAAGGAAGAGCTTCATGGATATCTGAGGGTGATTACGGTGGTATAGGTGAGGACATGGAAGACGACATAAAAAGCCTCCTCCAGACCTCTGTGGTTTGGACTGCACCAAGAGAGGAATGGATTAAGGAGGCAGACGGACGTCCGGAGGGTACAGTATCAAAGACAACACACTTCGGATCGATAAACGAAGATATATACGAACCATACAAACTTACAATGGAATTGTGGTATGCATACTGAGGTTATAAGATGAAGGAAAAATTCTGCCCTGGATGTGGCAAGGAGACAGACGATCTCATAAAAGGTCTATGTAAGAAATGTTTTGCCGGGAGAACAAAATGGATAGACATGCCTGATATACTCGAAGCCACGGTATGCAAAAGATGTGGCAGAAAAAAGGTTGGAAAATGGAAAGAAATTTCCATGGAAGAAGCCCTGAAAAGAAATATTCTCAATAGATCTGACCACAGGGGAGAAGTCCAGGATATCCAGATTAGTATTCTGGGTCAACAGAACAGAGCAGATGTAACCATAAAGGGCGTAGTTGAGAATGTGGAAATGGAGAAAAAGAACGAAGTCGGTCTAAAGGTAGAGGAAAAAATATGCAGGGACTGTAAAAAGATCTCGACCAGATACTTCGAAGCAACTGTACAGATAAGGACAGAAGAGGATATTTTGGACGATGTTCTTAGTACATGTGAAACTATACTCAAGGAGAGGAGGGGTACTGGACCGGTTGTCTCCGACCTAGAGAAGACGAAGAACGGTGTCAATATATTCATAGTCTCCAATTCTGTTGCAAAATACCTTGCAAGAAAGCTTGCTGAAGAGTACACAGTTGAAAGAAAGGACAGTAAAACCCTCAGAGGACTGGAAGACGGCAACAAATCATACAGAAGCACATATCTTGTAAGAATTCTGGAAAAATAATACAATAAGCTTTTAAAATTTGAAAAGAATCAATGTCCATGCCTGGAGAAGAAAAACCGAGAAGATTGAGAAAACCAAAGGATGGTCAAGTGCTTGGAAAAGTACTTGAACTACTTGGAGCAGACAGACTCAGAGTCAAATGCGAAGATGGGAAAGAAAGAATGGTTAGGATTCCCGGACGGCTCAAAAAGAGGGTATGGGTAAAACGCGACGACATATTAATCGTTGAACCATGGGACATAGAAGGAGACAAGAAGGGCGATATGGTCTGGAGATACAACAAGAACAAAATCCCTGCCCTTAAGAAAAAAGGTTACCTTAAGAGAATTTCTGTTTCTTAATATACCGGTGATCAGTATCGAAGAGAGTATAAGATTCACAAGGGAAAGGATAGACATCGTCAAAAAAAACCTAAGAGAGATAAAGAAGAGGACCGATGTAGATATATCGATCAAAGGTCTGGATGTTATACTAAAGGGAAAGGCCGTCGATGTCCTCAAGTTGAAGAATACATTGAATGCTCTGTTTGAAGGTTTTGTTCCAAGAGAATCATTTAAACTTTTAAATGAGAAAAATCAACTAATGGTTGTTCGTTTAAATGACTACACTTCCTCAGGGATGTCGGTCGAAAAGATGAAGGGGAGGATAATAGGCGAAGGCGGAAGGACAAAAAGACTGCTTGAGGAGCTCACCAAGGTTTCGGTATCTGTACATGGAAACAGAGTATCTCTCATTGGCAAACCAAAAGAAATTGCGTCTGCCAAAAAAGCTATACAGATGCTCGTCAATGGAAAACCTCATGGAAAAGTATATAGATACCTGGAACAAAACCAACCAAAGAAAGAAGAGATGATTTGAGATGCCCGGAAAAACAGCAGAGGAAATGGCACTTGATCAGAAGGAGATTTCTGTTGCAGAGTTTTTCGAAAAAAACAGGCATCTCCTTGGTTTCGACAATCCTGCCAAGGCTCTTATAACTGTAGTAAAGGAGGGTGTAGATAATGCACTTGATGCATGCGAAGAAGCAGGAAAACTCCCACACCTAAAGATAGCAATAGATGAAAAGGGCAACAATAAATACAATATAAAATTCAGGGACAATGGTCCGGGTATTGTAAAGGAACAGATGCCTTCTATATTTGGTAAGCTTTTATACGGTTCCAAGTTCCATAGCAGAAGACAGTCAAGGGGTCAGCAGGGAATAGGAATATCCGCATCGATACTCTACGGGCAGCTAACCACAGGAAGGCCTGCTCTTATAACCTCGAGAATCAACGAAAACAATCCTCCGAAATGGTTCAAACTAAAGATAGACACAATGAAAAATGAGCCGGAGATACTGGAGGAAAAGGAGCTCGATGATGGTTTCGAGCCAGGAACCGAAATAAACATAGTTGTCGAAGGAAAATATCTCCAGAGATACCACTCGGTAGATGAATATCTCAAACAAACTGCTATAGCAAATCCATATGCACATATAGAATACAGAAATCCAGAGGGAGAAGAGTACGACTTCAAAAGGGCTGCACACAAACTTCCACCGGAGCCCAAGGAGATAAAGCCACACCCATACGGTGTAGAGCTCGGTGTTCTTGTCAGGATGCTGAAAAAAACGGACTCAAATAAGATACTTTCGTTTCTACAGAACGAGTTCACCAGAGTCGGAAGAACCTCCGGTGAAGAGATATGCAGACTCGCAGAAGTAGACCCGGATAGGAAGCCGTCTTCACTGAAACATCAGGAACAGGAAGCCATACTAAATGCCATGCAGAAGGTAAAAATACAAAGGCCCCCGACAGACTGTCTTTCTCCAATAGGTTCAGATCTCATAAGAAACGGCCTTGAAAAGGAAATAGATGCAGAGTTTATAACATCCACATCCAGAGATCCGGAGGTTTACAGAGGAAATCCATTCCAAATAGAGGTAGGTATTGCCTACGGCGGCGAACTCATGGAAAGGGAAAATGAAAAGGTAAAGATAATGAGGTATGCAAACAAGGTACCCCTTCTTTACCAGTCTTCGTCCTGTGCCATAACAAAGGCATTGGAAAAAACCGACTGGAAACGATACGGCTTGGAGCAGCCAGGAAGCACCGGAACTCCAAAGGGACCTGCAACAATATTTGTACATCTATGTTCGACATGGGTACCGTTTACGTCCGAATCCAAGGAATCCATAGCAAGATATCCGAAGATAGTCAAGGAAATAAAGCTCGGTCTACAGGAATGTGCAAGGGATCTTCAGAGGCATCTTTCGAAGAAACAAAAGGGAAAGAAAGAGAAAAGAAGAAAGAAGATATTCAGCAACTATATGCCTCTTGTCCTTGAAAACGCTGTAGAACTTTCGGGACAGGGTCAGGAACTATCCATAGATCCTATAATGGAAAGAGTTATAGATGAGGAGCTTGTAGAAAAGGCAGAAGTGGGTGAAGAAGATGAGTGATGAAGAAATATCAAACAACCTGACAAAAATAGGAGAAACTATAATACAGAAGGTAAGAAACAACGAAGTGCCTTCCATACAGATACCGTCGAGAACAACGTCCAATATAGTCTACGACGACAGGGCAGAGTGTTATGTTCTCGGTGAAAAAATGACGAAAAGGGATGCAGGAAATATACGTCATGTAAAGAGACTTGCACAGATGCTAAAGGTCGCGTCCTTCTGCAAAAAGGAACTCATGGGCTCCGAGAGACATGTCACAAAGAGAGAACTTTACTACATATCCGAATCCTGGGGAGACAAACTGAAGTTCAAGACCCAGGACCGGAGCGATGACCTTGTAGAGGACATAGAAGCAATTGTCGGAAGACCGCGTGAAGATCTAAAGATAAATCCAAAGGCCAAGGGTTCAATATACGGCGACATGACACTTCGTTTCAAAAATCCCAAGGGTGAGACCATGGAAGTAAACTGCCTTGACTCCGCCGACGGCCAGTCTATAGGACCCAGAACATGTGAGGCAGAGATAGTCGAATGTAATGCGGACAAGGTTTTGGCCATAGAGACCGACGGTATGTATAACCGCCTCATGGAAGAAAATGCCCATGAGAAGTTCAATGCTATCCTCGTCAACCTGGGAGGACAGGCCACGAGGGCAACAAGGAGGATAATAAAACGTATAAACGAGGTAAAGGATATCCCTACATACATATTCACTGACTCGGATCCATGGGGACTCCACATAGCAATGGTTATAATCGCAGGATCCGCAAAGTCTGCACACATAAACGAGAGGCTTGCAACTCCCGATGCACAGTGGCTCGGAGTTACTGCATCTGACATAAAGAACTACAAACTGAGATCGGATGAGCTAAGAGATGTGGACCTCAAAAGAATAAACGAACTCAAGGAAGATCCAAGGTACAACGATAGTAAGAGACTTGTGGACGAGCTCAGTATGTGGCAGGAGATAGGAAAGAAGTCGGAACAGCAGGCTCTTATGAGGTACGGTTTCGAGTATGTTGTAGACGAATATCTACCAGCAAAGCTGAAAGAACTTGGTGCACCCGGTTTCTGAAACTAACAACATATATTTAAATTCTAGAAAGTAAACATTCCCAGCGGCCCGGATAGCTCAGTAGGTAGAGCGCATGGCTGTTACGATTTTGCGCGGACACCATGTTGTCGCAGGTTCGAGTCCTGCTCCGGGCGCCATTTAACTTCTCAGTGGAACATCCACTAAACATATAAAAAGCGAGATTCAATTTCTAGTTATATAGTTTGTGATGTGAGGCTTTG
>Ga0207421_10004042_pt1 | contig 17183 bp, 16 predicted proteins | sample SodLakKL_010_SED_4_FD_187542 | JGI IMG/M metagenome (GOLD analysis project Ga0207421, IMG submission 187542) | Alkaline sediment microbial communities from Lake Tanatar, Kulunda Steppe, Russia - 8KL_010_SED (SPAdes) (version 2) | ecosystem: Environmental > Aquatic > Non-marine Saline and... | reverse complement strand
TGCGCCGCTGCACGCGGATGTAGCTCAGTTGGCTAGAGCGCCACCTTGCCAAGGTGGAGGTCGCGGGTTCGAATCCCGTCATCCGCTCCAGAATTCGCCCGTTTCGCGGGGAATCCCCGGTCACGTCCGGGTTCCGTCCTCGTCAGGGTCGAGCAGCAGGTCCTCGAATCTTCGTGCAGCGGCCTCGCCGATGCTGCGGCTGGCGTGATCCCCGAGTACCACCGGTGCCCGGGGCGAACCCCGCGGGGGCCGTAGGTGGGGTGTGCGAAGACCAGGTCGTGGTCCTCCCAGGCACGTCCGGCGGCCATGCGCTCGTGCAGCTGCTCCGCCTCGCGAGCCTTGAGGAGGGTGGCCGGGACCCCGTCACCGATGCATGTTGATCACCAACTTGCTCTGCGGCACATCGATGCCACGGTGGTCTCCTGGGCCTCCCCCGGGTCGTCCGAACACGGCCATCGACCGGAAGCGGGACCGGTGACTTCCTCGTCGAGCTCGCCCTCGATCTTCTCTGCAAGCTTCGATCTCGGCCGGGTCCTGCTCGTCGCTGTCCGCTACTCAGGGGAGAGCCCGGTTGTGGATCTGCGTTGCTGTCGTACGAGGGTGGCAGCGATGGTGAGCCCGGTGAGCGGTGCGACGAACCCGATGATCGCGGCACCGAGCTGCGGCGCCAGGCCGTGATCGGCGGCGTCGAGGATGAGGTAGCCGGTGTAGGCGAGGTAGTAGCCAAGGAACACGGCTGCCTCCCACCGGGCGATGGTGTGGCCGGTGAAGAAGATCGGCAGCGCAGCGATCGCGACCGCGATCATCACCGGGATGTCGAACGTCAACGCACCTCCGCTGACCGGGATCCCGGCGGGGGCCACCAACCCGCCAAGGCCCAGTACGGCGAGCAGGTTGAACAGGCAGCTGCCGATCACGTTGCCCACGGCGATGTCACGCTCGCCTCGGATGGTGGCCAGCACCGAGGTCGCGACCTCCGGCAGTGAGGTTCCGGCCGCGACGACGGTCAGCCCGATGACCAGCTCACTGACCCCGAGCACGGTCGCGGATGCCACAGCCGCCTCGACCAGCCACCGTGCGCCCACCACCAGCAGCCCAAGCCCGACAAGGATCAGCACGACGTTCACGACCGGCCGGACCCGCTCAGCCGGCACCGCGAACGCGTCGTCGTACTCCTCGACCACCACCGGCGGCTCGCGGCGGCTTTGGCGGATCAGGAACACCGTGTAGGCCACGATCCCGGCGAACAGGGTCGCCCCGTTCAGACGCCCGATCCGGCCATCGAGCGACAACACCAGCACCAGGACCGACACCGTGATCAGCAGCGGAACGTCGAAGCGGACCAGCTGCTGGGCGACCACCAGTGGTGCGATCAGCGCCGAGATCCCCAGGATGAACAGCATGTTGAAGATGTTGCTGCCGACCACGTTGCCCAGCGCCACCTCCGCCTGCCCCGCATAGGCCGAACCGACCGTGACCGCCATCTCCGGAGCCGAGGTCCCGAACGCAACCACCGTGAGCCCGACCACCAACGGCGTGATCCCGGCTGCTACCGCCAACCGGGAGGCACCTCGCACCAACAGCTCCGCGCCACCGACCAACAGGATGCCGCCCAGCACGAACAGCAACACCGGGTTCGACACCTCGACTCCTTCGCCAGCTGCGCCCGACCTGCGGGCAGGCGCATCATGCCCCAGACGTCCCACAGGGGTGTGCGCCGTGCTCGGACTTCGGACGACTGCCGGGGCTGGGCACGGGCTGACGGTCAACCCCCTGACCTCCCCCCGGCTCGCGGGGCGGAGCGCCTCGTGCCATGCTTCGCGCCCGCGTCCCCCGTCGGCCGCGTCGGGCTGGAGCCAGGAGACGAGCCATGGGAAGCGATCGACCGGAGCTGCTGCGGCGGTTCCATGGGCACCTGTACGACGTGTGGAGTCGGCTTGCCCGGTCGGTACCGGGAGGATGGGTCGAGGAGGCGAGCGGCCTGACGTGCATCGCGACCGGGTCAAGTAGCCCGTCGTTCAACCTGGCGCTCTCCGGCGAGCGACTGCGTGATCCGCGGGTCGCGCTGGACGCGGCTCATGACCGGTTCGGTCGGACCGGGCTTCGCTGGCTGTTGAAGCTGCAGCCGGAGCGCGACCGCGAGCTGGTGGCGCACGCCCGCCGCTGCGGGCTCGACCTCGACGAGGAACCGGTCTACGGGATGCCCATCGGACCCTGGTCTGTCACGGCCACGCTTCCGTCTGCTTCCCCGCTGTCGGTCAACGTGGCAGGGAGTGAGACGATCGATGATGCCGTGCGCTGCTTCGCGGAGGCGTTCGACGCCGATCCGGAGGCGGCCAGCCGTGAGCTCGGATCGAACCTGCTGACGGTCCCGACGTTCACCGTCTTCGTCGGGTACCTCTCGGGGGAGCCGGTCGCCACCGCGATGCTCGCGACGACGCGCAGCGTCGGCCTAGCGGGCGTGTACAGCGTCGCCACCCGCCCCGCCCACCGCGGTCGGGGTTTCGGCACCGCCCTGACCGCTGCGGCGCTCGCCTCGGCGGGGAAGCAGGGGTACGACACCGCCGTGCTCGAGCCTTCGCCGTCGGGCGCCGGGATGTACCGGCGGATGGGCTTCGAACCCCTCACCACCTACCTCGAATCGGTCATCTCGCCACCCGAAGGGTCTTGACGTTCCGGGGGTGGTGGCCGGAGCTATTGTCAAGAGTTGTGGACGGGTTCGTCCGAGATGTTCAGGCGGCGCACTCCCGGGTGGTCGGTTCCTCGTCGATCGTGACCTGCTCGTCGTTCCTCTCTTGTAGTTTGCCGTCGATGAACGTCGCGCCGGCGCGGACCAGCGCGACGAGCTCGTGGCCGTTGATCCGCCGCCAGCGGTGCTGGGCGGCGTCCATGAGCTTGTAGGCCATCGCCAGGCCGGCGGCGCGGCTGCCTGGGCCCTTGGTGGTGCGCTGACGTAGCCGCACGGTCGCGAAGGTCGACTCGATATCGCGTTGGTGGTGCGCAGGTGCTTCCAGTGCTCGGCCGGGAAGTCGAAGAACGCGAGCAGCGTGTCGAGCTCGTTGGTGACCTTGCCGGTCGCCTTCGGGTGCGCCGACAGCTCGGCCGCGAACACCCGTGTCGCCTCGAGCGCGGCCGTGCGGGTCTCGGCGGTGTAGATGGCCTTCAGCAGCTCGCGGGCTTGGGGATGGGCCCGTTTGGGTAGCGCCGCGAGGACATTCGCGACCTTGTGCACCCAGCATCTCTGGGTCCGCGTGGTCGGCCACACCTGGCTGAGCGCGGCCCAGAACCCCAGGGCGCCGTCACCGACCGCGAGCTCAGGGGCCGCCATCCCGCGGTCGCGTAGGTCGCGGAGCAGATCGAGCCAGGACTCGGTGTCCTCGCGGTGGCCGTCGGCGACCGCGATCAGCTCCTTGCGTCCATCGAGCCGTACGCCCACGATCACGAGCAGACACAGCCGGTCGGCGTTCCCCTCAGCGTCGGGCAGGCGCACATTGACGTGGATCCCATCAACCCACACGTAGACATAGTCGACGCTCGACAGGTCGCGGATCGACCAGTCGGTGTGCTCGGCCTGCCACGCGGTCGTGAGCCGGTTGACCGTCGAGGCCGACAGGCCAGCGTCCGAGCCGAAGAAGCCCACCAGCGCCGGCGCGAAGTCACCCGTGGACAGCCCCCGCAGATACAGGATCGGGAGCACCTCGGTCACCTTCGGCGACTTGCGCATGTACGGCGGCAAGATCGCCGAGACGAACCGCTCACCCTCGCGCCGGTCATCGACGCGCGGCGCCGCAACCTCGACCGCGCCGGCCGCCGTGGTGATGGAACGCTCGTTCGCGTAGCCGTTGCCGACCACCAGCCGCCGGCCAGCAGCGTCGGTGTGCTCGGCGTGCGCGTCCAAGTAGGCGCGCCGCTCGGCCTCCAGCGCGGTGGCGATCATCTGCCGTGCCGCCAGCCGGCACAGCTCGTCCAGATCCGGGCCGGCCCCAGCGAGGGGCTCATGGGCCGTCGTGGCGTCCGGCTGCTCATCGGTGTCATGCACTACCTTCAACATCAGGCGTACCTTCCCCGCCGGCTCCAACCGGCGATTCGAGATCAGGGTTCTCGGGACGGTACGCCGCCCTCTTGCTCGGAACGCTCATCCACAACTTCTACGTATAACTCTGGTGGCCGGGTCCGGGCGGGGCTGCGATGCTGACGGCTGGTCGAGGTTGCCACCTCTCGTGGTGTGGTGGGCTCCTCCTACGGCAGGTCGACAGGGAGTAGCCGTCGGATCCAGGTCTCGACGCCGTGGGTGGGGCTTGGCTGCACAGGCACGAGGTCGAGGACGACGACCGTGTAGGCCAGCTAGTGGTCCGTTACGTAAGTGACTTGTCGGTTAGGTGTTCAGGGTAGATACTGCCTGCATGGCTAACCATGTGAAAGTCCTGGACGTCTCCGAGGAGGACCGTGAGGTCCTGCAGTCCCGCGTTCAGGCCCGAACGGTTTCGGTGCGTGATCGTGAGCGTGCCCGGATCGTGTTGTTGGCGGCCGAGGGGCTGCCGGCAGCCGAGATCGCTGCGCAAGTGGGGTGTTCGCGTCCAACGGTGACGTTGTGGCGGACCCGCTACGCGACCGATGGGCTCGTTGGGTTGGGTGATGCGCCCCGGTCGGGGGCACCGCCGAAGCTGACCCAGGCCCGCAAGGACGAGATCCTGGCGACCACGCTCGCGCCGCCACCGGAGGAGCTGGGGGTGACGCACTGGTCCTCGCGGCTGCTCGCTCGACATCTGGGCGATGTGTCGCATGTGACGGTGACCCGGCTGTGGAAGATCTGGCACCTGCAGCCGTGGCGGACGGAGACGTTCAAGTTCTCCACCGACCCGCAGCTGGTGGCCAAGGTCACCGACATCGTCGGCCTGTACCTGCACCCACCCGAGAACGCGATCGTGCTGTGTGTGGATGAGAAGTCCCAGGTTCAGGCGCTGGAACGCACCCAGCCGATCCTGCCGTTGAAGGCAGGGCAGGCGGAGAAGCAGTCGCATGACTACCGCCGGCACGGGACCACCACCCTGTTCGCCGCACTCGAGGTCGCGACCGGCAAAGTGACCGATGCGTGCTACCCACCTCGCTTTCCGCACTTCGCGGACAGCTTCAAGCGGCATTTACATGACGGGGCTGTAGACGCTGGTGGGGATTGCCGAACGAAGCGATCAGGGCGCCTGCCTGAGGATGTCAACTAGATCTGGCCCCACCGGGCCCGCTCGATCCTACGGGCGCGTGCCAACCTGTGTGGCCGACCGCTTGGGTCTCGCGAGCGCCGGGCTGAGGGGAACCAGGGCATGACAACGTTGACAGGAGCGGGCCGGGCTGCTTCTGTAGAGTGCAGCGAGGGAGTCGGCCATGACCAGAGTCCGTATCGGAGAGCACCGAGGTTGGGATCTGGTCGTGCTCGAGAGCGACGTGGCGGCCGTCGAGATCGTCCCGGGCAAGGGTGGGGATGTGCTCCGGTTCCGCTGGCTCGATCCGGACGTGGACGTCCTGTGGTCCAGCCCATGGGGGCTACGACAGCGCGGCTCCGCCGCCACGCCCGGCACCAGCGCTGACACGCTCATCGACTGGTACCCCGGTGGATGGCAGATGATGCTGCCCAACGGTGGTGACGAGGTCGAGGCGTACGGCACGACGTGGGGGATGCACGGCGAGGCGTGGACGACGCCATTCGACGTGACGCTTCTCGATGATGGGGCCGAGCTCGCCGCTCGGCTGACGCGTGCCCCGATCGAGATGACCCGTCGGTTCCAGCTCCAGGGCGGGCGGTTAGCCGTCACCGAGCGCCTTGTCAATCGCGGGCGATGGCCGATTGACGGCGTCTATGGCCACCACCCGGCGTTCGCTCCGGGCTTCGCTGCCGGCGGCCGGCTGACCTGCGGTGCCACGGGGGTGGTGATCGACAACCGGCGCGTGACGGAGGCCGGCGACCTCGCGGTCGGCGGCGAGGGGTCGTGGCCACATGCTCCCGGCCGGCAGGCCGACACCTGCGATCTTCGTGACATCCCGACCGTCGACGGCCCACCGTGTGAACGGATGGCCTACCTCACCGGCTTCACCGAGGGATGGGCAGACATCGCTAGCGCCCGGCATCCACTGACGGCACGGCTGCGCTGGGACGCGGACGTCTTCCCCCACGCGTGGCTGTGGACCGAGTATCACGCTTCGCCCGGCTTCCCCTGGTTCGGCGCAGTCGATGCCATCGCCGTCGAGCCGTGCTCCGGCTTCCCCGCCCAGGGACGCGACGAGATCGCGGAACGCACCGGCTTGTGGCGCCTCGAGGCCGGCGAGGAGCAGACCACCACGATCAGCCTCGAGGTCCAGGAGCAGCACTGATGGAGACCAACGCACCATCCACGTCCGCCCGCACCGTTCCCACCCGGATCGATCGTCCCGGTGACCTGGGTCGCCTTCGGCGACTCGACCGGTGCGCCACCGAGGGTGGGTTCCTCGCGGTGGCGGCGATCGACCACCCGGCGGGCCTGCTTCGATCAACAGACGGGGCGCGCCCCGATGCGCAGACGGCTGCCCAGTTGAAGCTGAAGGTGATCAGCGCACTGGCGCCGCTTGCCAGCGGATTCCTCCTCGATCCAGAGTTCAGCATCGCCCAGGCGATCCTTTCTGGTGCTCTCCCCGGGTCTGTGGGCATGATCGCCAACATCGAACGCATGCGTGAGACCCCGGACGGCTTCGAGCGCACGGTCGATCTGCGGCCGGACTGGACGCCGGATCGGATCGCGGCGGCGGGTGCCGACGGGGCGAAGTTCGTGTTCTTCCACCGTGTCGAGGGGCCGGAGGCGGCGAGCGATGTGGAGCGCGCCGCCAAGCTCGTGGCTGACTGTCACGCTGTGGGTCTGCCCTGCATCATCGAGCCGTTGTGGTATCCGCTCGACGGCGAGGATGTTGGTGATCCGGCGGTCCAGCGCGCCCGGGCGCGGGCGATCATCGAGGCCGCGGCGCGGTTCGCCGCCTGCGGGGCCGATGTCATGAAGATGCAGTTCCCGGGCGCTGTCGGTGATGCGGCGACCCGCGCGGATGCGGTCGCGGCGGCCGAGGAGCTCGATGCCGCCTTGGACGTTCCGTGGGTGTTGCTGAGCGAGGGGGTTGGCTACGAGGAGTTCGCGGTCCAGCTCGAGCTGGCCGCGGCCGCCGGCGCGAGCGGATTCATGGCTGGACGCGCGGTGTGGAAGGAGGCCGTAGCCAGCGGCGGTGCAGAGACCGCTGTGGCCCTGGCTGCCGACCGACTCGCGCAGCTGACGGCCATCATCCGTGCGCAGGGACGGCCGTGGCGTGAGCGTGTGGCCACCGAGCAGGTTGACGCGAGCCTGACGCCATCGTGGTGGACGGCCCACGTGTGAGCGAGCAGCAGCCGGGCACCGCCTGGGTGGTGGCCGGGGCTCCGGGGACCGGTAAGTCGACGCTGGCGTCCCGGCTCGCGCGCGAATTGCCGGCATTCCTGTTGGATCGAGACGTCGTGACCGCTCCGCTGACACAGGTCATCGCTGAACTGGTCGGTGCACTGCCCGATGACCTGGACGACCCGCGCGTGCGTGAGGTCCTGGGTGACCGGGCCTACGACGCGGTCCTGGTCACGGCGAGGGAGAACCTCCTCCTCGGCGCTGATGTCGTCGTCGTGGCCCCATTCACCCGTGCGCTCAGCGATACTCAGCACGTCCGGGACCTGCGCGAGCAGCTCGGGCAGGCACCGCTGCGGGTGGTCTGGCTAACCTGCCCGGATGACGAGCGGCGATGTCGGCTGGGCCGACGCGGGGCGACTCGTGATGCGCGCAAGCTGAGTGCCGGCGCCCTGGCCGCCGAGGTGGAGCCGATCGTCTCGCACGTGGTGATCGATGGTCGGCGGCCGGTCGAAGAGCAGGTGCATATGGCGCGTCGGGCTCCGATCCTCCCTCCGGACCCGGCAGCCTTCTGAGCGCTGTGTGCGCTCCTGTTGGGCCGGTACGCACAGGTTTGAAAATGGTTGACAACGTAGGACAGCCTACGATTGCCACCGTAGGTACGGCTATTCGGCGGATGAGGCCATCAAGTGCCGTTGCGGGGCGTTCCCTCGCCTCCGTGGGTCTGGACAAGGATGTCAACGATGACATAGGGTGCCGGAACGCATCGATAGCACAGGTGAGAGGGTGCCGGGCGGACGGTCACGGAGCCGCCTGACGATGTTGGCGGAGTGACCCGGCAGGGTGGTGTTGCGTCCCAGCCGCGGACAGGGAGCACCGGGAGGGTTGGCGTGGGTGACACGACGAAGCCACTGCTGCAGGCTCGAGGGATCTACAAGAGCTTCGGGCACGTGCGAGCGCTACGAGGGTGTGATTTCGACATCTATCCCGGCGAGGTCGTCGCCATGATCGGCGACAACGGGGCGGGCAAGAGCACGCTGGTCAAGATCCTGGCTGGGGTCCAACCACCTGACAATGGTGAGATCATCTTCGACGGCCAGCCAGTGACCCTCGCCGACCCCACTGCGGCGCAGAGGCTCGGGATCGAGACCGTCTACCAGGACCTCGCACTGGCCCCGGACCTCAACCCGGCGGCCAACCTGTTCCTCGGTCGTGAGATCCTGAGGCCCGGGCTCCTGGGCAAGCTCGGTTTCCTCGACAACGCAGCGATGGTGGAGCAGACCCGCGCGGCCTTCACCAGCCTCGGCGCGGGGGTGCAGTCAGAGACGGTCCCGGTCGCGTCACTGTCCGGCGGGCAGCGACAGAGCATCGCGGTCAGTCGTGCCGCGACCTGGGCGAACCGGCTCGTGATCATGGACGAGCCAACGGCAGCACTCGGGGTCGTGCAGTCCAAGGCGGTGTTGGAGCTCATCAAGCGGGTCAGCGATCAGGGGATCGCCGTGGTGATCATCAGTCACAACATGCCGGAGGTGTTGGAGGTCTCTGATCGGGTTGAGGTGCTCAGGCTCGGCGAACGGGTTGCTCGATTCCAGACCGGGGAAGCCAACATGGACCTCCTGGTCGGCGCGATGACCGGCTCCTTGGTCCAAGAGGACGCATGATGAGTGAACTCACGAAGCAGGACGAGGCAAGTCAGGTCGATCCCGAAGATGCATCCGCATCGCCGCGCAAGGCCTGGATCAAGCTGCTGACCGATTCGACGGCCTTCATCTTCCTCGCCCTCCTCGCCATGCTGGTTGCGTTCACGGTCCTGCGACCGGAGGCGTTCGCCACCGTCAACAACCTGCGAAACATCGCGATCGCGGCAAGCATCCTGCTCGTCCTCTCCATCGGGCAGACCTTCGTGATCGGAACCGCGGGGATCGACATCTCCGTTGGGTCGATGCTCGTGTTCGCCGGTGTGGCCGCGTCACTGGCGATGGCGGAGATCAACGGTGGTCAAGGGTGGACGGCGGTCGCTGTGGGGACGGTGGTGTCGTTGCTCTCGGGTGGAGCTTGGGGGTTGGTCAACGGTTTGTTGATCACCAAAGCGAAGCTGCCACCGTTGATCGTGACCCTCGGCACGTTCGGTGGCGTCCTCGGTTTCGCGAAGGTCCTCACCGGGGGTATCAACCTACGTACCGTGCCGACCGAGCTCGTGGAGACGCTCGGGATCGGGCGGCTGTTCGGCGTGATCCCCTGGCTCGTGATCCTCGCTCTGGTCGTGATGACGGCCGCTGCGATCACCCTGCGGTTCACGCGCTTCGGTCGGTACACCATCGCTATCGGTTCCAACGAAGAGGCCGCCCGGCGGGTCGGCATCAACGTCGACCGACACCTGTTGAAGGTCTACGCGCTCTCCGGTGTGCTAGCCGGGATCGCCGGGATGATGTCCTTGTCCCGCTTCGCCAACACGACCATCCAGGGGCATGACACGGACAACCTGCAATCCATCGCCGCGGTGGTCATCGGAGGCACCAGCCTGTTCGGTGGCATCGCGACCATGTTCGGGACGCTGGTCGGCGTCTTCATCCCCACCACCCTGCAGAACGGCTTCGTGATCCTCCGAATCCAGCCGTTCTGGCAGGAGGTTGCGGTGGGCGCCGTCCTGATCTTGGCCGTCTACGTCGACCAGCTCAAGCGTCGGGCGAGGGACCGACTGTGAACCGCCCGGATCCGGGGACCCCCTCGGACGGGTAGACCAGGAAATGAGAGCACGGATGAATGGAGCATGTCCATGAGAAGCACCAACCGAGTACAGCGTTCGCGCGTGATCGTGGCGTCTGTGGCGGTTGTCGCGTTGCTTGCCGCCGCGTGTGGCAACGGCGATGACATCACCGACGAGCCCGAAGTCGACGTCGAGGACCCCGCGGACGACGAGGAAGCGATAGACGATGAGGTCGCGGTAGATGATGAGGAGTACGACATCACGCTGATCCCGGGCGTCACCGGTGACGAGTTCTATGTCTCGATGGAGTGCGGCGCGCTGGAGGCATCCGAGGAGCTCGGCGTCAACCTGGATGTCCAGGGTGCCCCGGTGTTCTCCCCGACCGAGCAGATCCCCGTGCTCGAGGCCGTTATCGCGTCCGGACCTGACGCCATCCTGATCGCCCCGACCGATGTCGATGCCCTCCAGGCTCCGCTGCAGGCTGCGGTCGATGCCGGGATCGAGATCGTGCTCGTTGACACCACCTTGAGTGACCCGTCGATCGCCGTCTCGCAGATCGGCTCTGACAACTTCGAGGGTGGCCGCATGGCCGGCGCCGCCCTTGGTGAGCTGATGGGCGGCGAGGGTGCCGCCATGGTCGTCAATGTCACCCCGGGGATCTCCACCACCGACGCTCGTGGCGAGGGGTTCATCGCGGAACTCGAGGAGAACTGGCCCGACATCACGTTCCTGGGTCAGGAGTACAGCGACAACGAGCCGGCCCAAGCTGCCGAGATCGTCTCGGCCACGCTGGCGGCTGAGCCCGAGCTGAACGGCATCTTCGGAGCCAATCTGTTCTCAGCGGAGGGCGCTGCCACCGGTATCCGTCAGGAGGGTCGGGACGACGTCTTCATCGTCGGATTCGACGCCGGCCCGGCGCAGATCGAGCAGCTCCAGGAGGGACTGGTCCAGGCACTGATCGTGCAGCAGCCGCTGTCGATCGGTAGGCAGGGCATCGAGCAGGCCGTTGCCGCGCTCCGCGGTGAGCCGACCGAGCCACAGATCGGTACCGGCTTCGTCACTGCCACGCTGGACAACATCGATGACCCTGACATCTCCCAGTACCTCTACAGGGCACAGTGCTGACCTGCGGTGAGGGGCCGACGCTTCGGTCGTCCCCTCACCGCTCAATCTGCCGGGGCCCCTCCGGGGCCCCGGCCGAACCACCGAAGGAGGCACCGGATGGTCGCCACAGATGTAGGGCTCGACGCGATCGCGCGGGATGACGGCACGTTCGCCATCGTGGCGATGGATCAGCGCAACACGTTGCGTCGGATGTTCACCGCGGTCGATGGCCCGACCGACAACGCCTCGCTCCAGGACTTCAAGCAGGACGTCGTCGCTCCACTGTTCGAACTGGCCAGCGGCATCCTGCTCGATCCGGACATCGGGATCCCGGCAATCAGCGGCGTGGAGAGACACGGCTGCGGGGTCCTGATCGCTGCCGAGCCAGAAGTGAAGCAGGCCTATGAAGGCGAGCCGCGCGCGACCAGATCCCCTGCGCTCAACGCTCAGTGGGTCCGTGACCTCGGTGGTGACGCGCTGAAGTTCCTCGTGCAGTTGCGAGCCGATCGCCCCCGGGCCGACGGCTCCCCCGATCTCGTCCAGGAAGTGATCGAGGTCGTTGAGGCGATCGTCGCCGACTGCCGGCAGGCCGGGGTTCCTTCGGTTGTCGAGAACCTCATCTACACCCTGCCGGGCGAGGGTGAGCTCTCCCCCGAGCAGAAGGGCGACGCCATCATCGGTGCCGCTGAAGCGCTCGACGGGCTCGGGTGCGACCTCCTGAAGCTCGAGTATCCCGGGAGCCCGGCAGCCTGCCGCCGCTTGGCGGAGACGATCGAGACCCCTTGGGCCGTGCTCTCGGCCGGCGTTGCCTTCGATCAGTTCCAGGACGTCCTCCGCATCTCGTGCGACGAGGGTGGCGCCTCCGGCTTCATCGCAGGCCGTGCGATCTGGAAGGACGCCGTCGGCATGGACAGCGCCGAGCGACGGCGCTTCATGGCCACAACCGGGCAGGAGCGCCTCGCGGCGTGTATCACGGCGATCGACGGACGCGCACGCCCGTGGCGTGATGCGAGCTAACAACGGGGGGCCGCGTCGGACAGCGCCGGCGGGGCCCGGCGCCGAACGGCACTTCGCCGTCGGCCGGTAACCCGCGTTAGCTCGAAGGGAGTCCCGTGGCGTTGATCATCTCGCCGAACCTGACCGTGGACCGCACGGTCCGGATCGCGCGCCTCGTCCCCGGAACCGTGCAGCGTCCCGAGCGGGCTGTCGTGACTGCGGGCGCCAAAGGGGTCAACGTCGCCCGGGTCCTGGCCGCTCTTGGTGATCGAGCGCGACTGGTCGGCTTCGTCCCGACAGGAGACCCGGCCCTCGTGGAGCGCCTCTTCGGCCCGGAGCCGCTCGAGTTGCTCGGGGTCGCGGTGGCCGGGGATCTGCGCGTCGCGACGATCTATTTGGAGGAGGACGGCCGGGTGACCGTCCTCAACGAGCCCGGGCCCGAGGTCGATGCACCGACGTGGGATGCACTGGAGCGACGGGTACGTGAGGCGCTGGACGAAGGTGCAGATCGACTCGTCGCCTGCTCCGGGAGCCTGCCCCCCGGCTCCCCCATCGACGGGTACGGGCGCATCACCAGCATCGCGCACGAGCAGGGCGCACAGGTCGTCGTCGACGCCGGTCGGGACGTGCTCGCCGCCACTCTGCCGTTCCATCCCGACGTCGTGGCCCCGAACCTCGCCGAGGCCGAGTCGGCGCTCGGAGCATCCGGCGGAGAGACGGTCGATGAGTCCGGCGACGACGTGACCGAGCGGGCGAAGGAGGCGGCCAGCGCTCTGGTCGAAGCTGGAGCCGGTGCAGCCGTGGTGACCGCGGGCGCCGCTGGTGCCGCCTTGGTGACCGGGGAAGTCGCTGTGTGGTTCGCCGGCGTCGAGGTCGATGTCGTCAACCCGATCGGTGCTGGCGACTCCTTCGTGGCCGGGTTCGTCCGTGCCCGCGAGCTCGGCATCGAGGTGGTCGAAGCGGTCGCCTCCGGCCTCGGTGCCGCATCCGCATCCTGTGAGAACGCGCTGGCGGGCGGTGTCGATCCTGTCCGCGCCGGGGCACTCGCCGAACGGATCGCGGACAACCGGATCGTGTTGTCGCGGGCGGGATCATGACGCGCCCACCGACCCTGCGGGACGTCGCCGCTCTCGCCGGTGTCAGCATGAAGACCATCTCGCGGGTCGTGAACGGCAATGGCCAGGTGGCCGAGGCCACCGAGCGTCGGGTTCGGGCGGCGATCGAGGAGCTCGGCTTCCGTCCGAACCCGGCCGCCCGCTCGCTGCGCGTCGGCTACGACGACGCCGTGGGTGTGGTGATCGAGAACATCGGCGACCCGTTCATGGCGACCTTGACCGCCGGTATCGAGGAGCGGCTCCGCGAGGCGGGCAAGTCGTTGATCATCACCAGTGGCGGCTACCCACCGGAGAACGAGCGGGCCGCGATCGAGAGCCTCGCCTACCGGCGGGTCGCCGGCATGATCATCACGCCGACCTCCACCAGTCACGCCTACCTCGGCGACATCCTCGGAGGGGTGCCGGTCGTCTTCGTCGACCGCCCACCGGTGCAGTTCGATACCGATAGCGTGCTGGCCGACAACGAGGGGGGTGCCCGGCTCGCGACCGAGCATCTGATCGCGAGGGGACACAAGCGGATCGCTTTCGTGGGCGATCGCATCGGACTTTTCACCACCAGCTACCGCTACCAGGGGTTCCGTACCGCCATGGCCGCCGCTGGCATCCCGATCCACGATCACCTGGTGCGAACGGACGTGGTCGACGTCGCCACCTCGGCGGTGGCCACCCGCGAGATGCTCGCCGGCGAACTGCGGCCCACGGCGGTCATCTCGGCTAACGCCCGCTCATCGCTCGGAGTGATCCGGGCGCTGCACCAGGATGAGCCCTGCGTGGTGGCGCACGTCAGCTTCGACGACTTCGACGGTGCCGAGTCGCTGTCACCGCCCGTCACCGTGATCCACCAGGACCCGATCGGGATGGGCCGTGCCGCAGCGGACCTGTTGCTGCAGCGCCTCGCCGACCCCTCGGGCCCGTCCCGACACGTCCTGCTACCGACCCGCCTGATCGCCCGCGGGTCAGGGGAGATGCCGCCATGCGACCGATCGTGATGCCGCCGAACCGCCTCGATCACTTCTACCTGGGAGGAAGCCGGATCACCGACCTCCGAGGCGTACCTGCCACCAGCGAGCGCTCACCCGAGGAGTGGCTCGCATCGACGGTCACCCGGTTCGGCGAGGAGCGGATCGGTCTCAGCACCCTGCCCGACGGGAGTTTGCTCCGGGACGCGGTCGAGTCCGACCCCGATGCCTGGCTCGGTGCGGAGCACCAGGAGGCCTTCTCCCGCTCGACGGGCCTGCTCGTCAAGCTCCTCGATGCCGGACAGCGCCTCCCGGTCCACTTGCATCCCGATCGGGCGTTCTCCCGGCGTCACCTCGACTGTGATTACGGCAAGACGGAGGCCTGGTACGTCGTCGAGGCTGACCCGGGGGCCGTCTGCTACCTCGGCTTCCATGACGAGCCCAGTCCCTCGCAGCTCGCTGAGTGGGTCGAGACCCAGAACACCGAGGCGATACTGGGCGCGATGCATCAGGTCGAGATGGGGCCGGGGGACGGCGTCCTGGTCCCAGCCGGACTCGCGCACGCGACCGGTGAAGGGATCTTCGTCGTCGAGGCCCAGGAACCGACCGATCTGTCAATACTGCTGGACTGGTCGGGTCTGCCGATCGACGGGCAGCTGGAGGGTCATCTCGACCTCGGGTTCCCGGTGGCGCTGCAGATGGTCGATCGGAGCGCCTGGTCAGCCGGGGAACTGGAGGAACGATTGGTCCGTCGGGCGGGTGAGCCGAACCGGGCCGACGAGCTGCAGGCGGTGCTGCCAGCCGCATCGGACCCGTTCTTCCGGGTCCACCTGGCTCGACCCACGAACGCGGTCGAGGTGGGCGCGGGCTTCGCCGTGGCGATCGTGCTCGACGGCGCCGGAGATCTCGATACCGACGCCGGTTCGGTGCCGGTCTCCCGTGGTGACGTCCTGGCCGTGCCGTTCGCCACCGGGTCATGGCAGGTCCCCGCTGGAGTGACCGCGATCGTCTGCCGTCCGGGGACAGACGGCCCTGGGAAGGCAGCTTGATGCCGGTGGGAAACGCGGACGGCCTCCTGCTCGGCGTCGATGTTGGCACGACAGAGACCAAGGCGGTCGCCACGAGCCTCGATGGCAGGCTCCTCGCCATCGGCAGCGGACCCACGCCCTGGAAAGCTCACGGGCCAGGGGGAGCGGACATCGCGCCCCGATCGCTGCTCGACGGCGTCCTCACGGCGTGCTCCGATGCGGTGGAACGCGCCCTCGGCCACCTTCCGGCCGAGCCGAGCGTGCACGGCATCGGGGTCACCGGGATGGCCGAAGCCGGGGTCCTCCTCGATCGCACGGGACGATGGGCTGATGTGCCGATTATCGCCTGGTTCGATCCGCGCGGCGATGAGGAGTTCAAGGCCCTCGACCCGGCCTTCCTCTCGGCGTTCCCTGCCCGGGCAGGACTGCCCGTGTCCCCGGTTGCCACCTTCGCGAAGCTGCTGTGGATGCGACGCGAACTCGGGTTCGATCTGACCGGCCACCGGTGGCTGAACGTGCCGGAGTTCGTGATCCACGCCTTCGGGGGCGAGCCGGTCACGGAACCGTCGCTGGCCTCCCGCACCGGGCTCTTCGACCAGGACGAGATGACGCCGTTCGGGGACGCGCTGGCGGTGCTGGATGCCACCGAGGACCTGCTGCCACCGCTGGTTCCTGCTGGGACGAGGCTGGGTGCCGCCTCCGACGCCGTCCCGACCTGGCTCCAGGGTGCGGCGCTCAGCGTGGCAGGTCACGATCACCCCGTCGCTGCGCTGGCGGCTGGTGCCACCGGCCCGGATGACCTGTTCGACTCCTGTGGGACCGCCGAGGCGCTTGTCCGGGGCACCACCCGGCGGATCACCCCCGAAGAGCGGACGGAACTCAGTCGCCACAACGTGTGTCAGGGCGCCCACGTGCTCCCCGGACGCCGGATGCTGCTCGGTGGTACCCGCGGTGGTCTGCTCCTGCGTCGGATCCTCGCCATGCTGGGGGCCACCGAGCCCGCGGCCCGCGAGGCGCTGGATGCGGCGTGTCCGATCGGCGAGGTGTCCTTGCCCGTCCACATCGACGGGGGGCGTCTGGACGAGCAGGCCGTGTGGCTCCGGATAGACAGCGACGACGCCTCTCCTCCCCTGGTGTGGCGGGCGGCCTTGGAGGCCGTCGCGGAGCAGGCACGTGCGATGGTCGAACTCTTCGAGGGTGTCGCAGGGCCCGCAGAGCGCATGATCGCCGCTGGGGGATGGACCCGGGCGTCGTCCTACCGTGCGATCAAGGAACGGACCTTCCCGGGTATCCAGTTCGCCGACCTCGAGCAGGCCGGTGGCCTCGGCGCAGCCGCGGTCGCCGGCTTCGCCGCGTCGGGCACAGGGAGGATCGAAGATCTGCCCGAGGCCATCGAACGGTCCATCGCAGCTCGATGAGGCCGGGCGGTGCGTCCGGTCACGCCTGAGAGGAACCTGGCAACGCCACCACCGTGTCGGAGCGGTCGGAGGCGAGCGCCGCAGCGAAGAGTTCGTGGCTGGCCAGCGCCTCGGCCGGTGTCGCACACCCGAACCGGTCACCCAGGACGCCTGCTCGTTCGGCGAGGTAGGCGGCCCACATCTGCAGGAGCGCGTCGGTGAATCCGAACTCGAAGATGCCGCCGGTGATGGTGGGGAAGACCGAGTTGTGTCCCGCCTGGACCTCCTCCCACACTTGCTCGCCACGATCACTGACCCGGAACCGGCGCGTGGTCGCGGGGTAACGGGTGGAGAACGACACGCCGCCACCCATCCCGACCACCTCCAGCGCCCAGGTGTCCATCTCTCCAGGTGCGATGCGCTTGGTCTCCATCGTCAGTGGGAAGTCACCGTCCGGTCCGGCGACGCGGCAGGAGAGCGTGGCGTTCTCCGGGG
>Ga0207421_10004041_pt1 | contig 17185 bp, 12 predicted proteins | sample SodLakKL_010_SED_4_FD_187542 | JGI IMG/M metagenome (GOLD analysis project Ga0207421, IMG submission 187542) | Alkaline sediment microbial communities from Lake Tanatar, Kulunda Steppe, Russia - 8KL_010_SED (SPAdes) (version 2) | ecosystem: Environmental > Aquatic > Non-marine Saline and... | reverse complement strand
TACTAATATTCTGTATATTAACATAAGTACCATGCTGCTTTTTTTATCTTTTTTTGCTGTTTTTTAGCATATTAATTTAGTGCGAAACTTTAGTTATTACTCTCCTAAATATGCAATTGTTTTTCGAATCATTTTTAGAATTTTCGTGTGCCCAGGTAACGTTCAGCGTCCAAAGCTGCCATACATCCGGTTGCTGCCGCGGTAACAGCCTGGCGGTAAACGGGGTCTATAACATCCCCGCAGGCAAAGACACCCTGAATATTGGTTCTGGGTGTTCCGGGCTCTGTTTTTATATAGCCCGTGTTATCGGTTTCCAGAAATTTACTGAATATTTGGGAATTGGGCTTATGCCCTATTGCCACAAAAAACCCTTCAATGTCAATCCGCACTTCTTCCCCTTTCCTGTTGGTTAGAATTGCCCCGTCAACAACCTCATTGCCTGTAATTTCTTTTGTTGTGTGTTCAAAGAGTATTTCTATGTTTTCAGTTTTAAATACACCTTCCTGCAAGGGCTTGGAGGCGCGCAGGTGATCTTTTCTTACAATCATGTAAACCTTGTTGCACAAACCGGCAAGATAGATGGCTTCTTCAGCTGCAGTATCCCCTCCGCCTACAACAGCCACGTCTTTGCCCTTGTAGAAAAATCCGTCACATAAAGCGCATGCGGAAACCCCTGACCCCTTGAACTTCTGCTCAGATTTAAGTCCAAGATACTTCGCCCTGGCACCGGTTGCAATGATAAGCGTTTCGGTTTCAATGACCTTCTCGTCATCTATTGTTATTTTGTAGGGAGATTCTGATAGATCCGAATCGGTTGCGGCTCCGTCACGTATATCGGTTCCAAAACGGGCTGCCTGCTTTTTCAAATCTTCCATCATTTGAAAACTATCGACCCCTTCCGGGTAGCCCGGGAAATTTTCTATAACTGTTGTAGTCGTTAGCTGCCCTCCCGGTTCCAAACCCTGGTAGAGTATGGGGCTAAGATTGGCCCTTGCGGCGTAAATGGCTGCTGTATACCCGGCCGGACCGGAGCCGAGTATGAGACAACGTGTTTTTTCAACAGGGCTCTCTTTTTTTTTCTCTTTTTCACCTTCCAGGTTAAGTTCCTTGAATTTTATCATGGTAAGTCAGAGGCGTTTTTTAAAAATTAATATAATTTTTTTTCAAATAATTTCGTAAAATTAATAAAAAAGCGCAAAGATTAAACGTTTAGTAATTTGCCTTTTTAGAAAAGGTGGAGCAAACAAATACAATAATTTGAAAATTGGCATTTGTTTATTAAATTTGCATTTGCCAATGCTTCCGGAACAGTTAACGGAAGCGATACATAGAAGATCGGGGTGTGGCGCAGTTGGCTAGCGCACTTGCATGGGGTGCAAGGGGTCGGAAGTTCGAGTCTTCTCACCCCGACCATAAAAAAAATGCAACCGACTGAATAGCAGTCGGTTGCATTTTTTTAATTTTAAATTTTCACCGTATCTTCCCCTTTTTGTTTTAATTTTTTGTAGCATTCACACAATTAACAATAAATTGTATTCCAGCTATTTCGGGAGATTTGCTGATAGATTGTATGATTTATCTATTCCGTGAGTTTTTTGAGCAGAAGGACAGTATGCCGCTTATTTGTTATATTTTCCTGTAAGGCTGAATTCTTCTCCTTCTTTGTCATGAAGAGTTGCTGAAAAATCAAGCTCTATTGCATCAATTTTTGGCCCATACATGTCTGAGCCTATTTCAAGTTTATGAACTTCTGAACTGGCATTGCTGACATTATAATCTCTCAGGCTAATGTTTGTCTTTTCCATTTTTCCAAGTTCCAGATCCTCTATGTTTATACTAAAGAAGCTTTGAGTCATTGTTACCGTGCCAACCTCTTCTTCGTCAGGATCTAAAAATGCAGAAACTGTTAGTTGTGGTCCGAACATATCGTCATAACTTAGTTCTGCTTTGTCAAAATGCACTTTTTCCCCGTCTAATTTCAAGACAAGCTCCGGGTCAGCTTTTTTCTCAGCCTTTTCTTTAGTATCTGCAGAAGTATCTGCAGAGTCATCTTTCGTTTCTTCTGCATTGCCGCATGAATAGAATAATGAAATGCTAAATACAGTTGCTAATACCAAAACAAATGATTTTTTCATGATAGATTTTCTTTTGGTTAATACTGTTTTTGAATTAAATTTTAAAAATTTAAAAAGATTAATATTGTAGTTATACAAAAATACAAATACTTTTGGATTATTATACGGAAGAAATTTATTACAGGGAGTTGAAACAGCTGGTTTTTCCAAAATCCTTTGAGTTTTTCAGCATGCTCACTCGGGGCTACTTTGATGAATTTCTAAAATGCAGCTTTTTTATATTCAGAGGTGGTCCCGGGGAACTACATACTGCCAGTTTTGTGAAAATACCCTTTCATCTTTTTCCCAGGCGTCCAGCTCGGCATGGATTCTGAAATTTTCTTCAGTTGAGGTGAGCACAGTTCTGGTTACAATTTCAACAAACCATTCATCTCTCTGAAATCTTCTTTTCCATTGCGTCTCTCCTTTTACTGATGTGAAATTGTCACTTTTGAAAGTGTACCACTCTTTGGCCCTGCTGGTCACCATCCAGTTAATATCGTCGAAACGTAGCGTGCCATTGTCAATTATCACCTCCAGGGCTGACTCTTCTTTTGCCAGATCCCGGATAACCCTCCATTTGTGTTTTACCGGCTCCAGTTGGGTTGTTTTTACCTCCGGCGCACCTTCGGGTTCCCGGAAGGCGCCTAAGTATTGATCGGCTTTTTGAGGAGTTCTTTCAGGCAGCTCCAGTGAACTGTTTTCTGTATAAACTTTAAGGCGGACCGGTTTGGGGGAAGGCCATGCAAGTGGCCAATAGGAAGTGGATATTGATATTCTCAGCCGGTGCCCGGCAGGGAAGCTTTGGGCAATATTGTTCAGATTGATTTGTACTTTGTATTGACGGTCGGTTTCGAGAAGTTCTGGAGATTCATGGCTGTTGCGGTGGCACAGGTTGAGCAGTCCGTAAGTGACACGGGTGGCCTTGTCATCCTCTCCAACATCTGACAAGCGGACAGCAACCATTGCTACAGGCTCACTGGATGAAAATTTAAGATTGAGAAGGGGGGCACCCATGATCTCGAGCGGCTTTTTAAGTGGCGGGGTTTCAAAGATCAAGGCACCGCCATCCTCTTCACGCTGATCACCTGGCAGGTCGGGAGGAGCTGCGTATGAACACCATTTTCCCGCAAAGAGCCCTACGCTTAAAGGTGATTGTATGGTTAAAGTTTCGTTTTTTACAGGAGCTTTTTTTGAAAGCTTATGCCCCGGATGGAGATGATACTCCAAAGTTTTAATGTTGCCGGAAGGCCACTCTTTTTCGGCTACCCATCTTCCTGGGCGTTTTTTGTAAATCGGGTTGGGGGTGACGCTATCCTGCATCCAGACTCTGAGCATCGGCTCTTCCATAATTTTGGTTTCTTTCTTTTTTAGCCATTTATCCCACCAGCGCAAGGATTCCTGAAGGAAACCAATGGCCGGTCCCGGAATACCAAAGTGTGGATATTTGTGGCTCCACGGACCTATAAGGCCTTTACGAGGTACATTGAGACCGCTCAGGAGCCTGAATACAGCATTGGTGTATCCGTCGGCCCATCCGCTAACTGTCATAACAGGGCACCTAATTTTGGAAAAGTCCTCGCATACTGATCCGTGTTTCCAGTATTCGTCCCTGTGCTGATGATCCAGCCAATTTTTGAGCCAAACACCACTTTCTTTCAGGCGGTCGAACCACATCTCTTTCCACTTTTCTCCAACCAACAAAGGGTCAGGAGGACAGGAGTTATATGCGAACATAGTTGAGGCCCATGAGAGATTGTCTCCCAGCAGGCACCCCCCCATATAGTGAACATCATCGGCATAACGGTCATCGGTTGAGCAGATTGTAATAATAGCTTTAAGATCAGGTGGCCGGAGGGCAGCTATCTGAAGAGAGTTGAATCCTCCCCACGAAATCCCAATCATTCCGATCGACCCGTTGCACCATGATTGGGTTGAGATCCATTCAAGTACCTCCAGCCCGTCTTCCTGTTCTTGTCTGAGATACTCATCCTTTAAAACACCCCCGGATTCACCCGAGCCTCTCATGTCTACCCTCAGGCATGCATAGCCATGGCCGGCAAAATAACCATGGGTTATGGAGTCGCTTACAGCCTCAAAATCCCGCTTACGGTATGGTATATATTCCAGTATGGCCGGAACCGGCTCCCGGCTTGCCCTTTCGGGCATCCATATTTTTGCAGCCAGGTTTATTCCGTCAGATAAGGGTATCCATACGTTCTCCATTACCCTGACATTTTCGTCAAAATTTGTGATTGTTTTCATATTTCAGCAGTTCTAATGGCCGGGTTATAAGTCTATATTGGGAATATCCTCTCGTGTGATCTCAAGGTTTAGCTCTTTTTCCTTAAGTGTATTTATTTTTGCTGCTATAGCTTCGTTTCTGCCAGTGAAGATGCATACAATTGAATTGGGTGTGGCATTTTTCAATGCATAATCTACGGCCTCATCTTCATCGTAAATAACCTGATAAGGTTTACCTGAAATACTTTCGGCTCCTTCTATTAGCAGCTCCATTACTTCCCGGCCGTTTCTTCCCCTGGTATAGTCTTCATCCTTCCAGATTATTAACTTATCAAAATATTCTGCAGCCATTTTGCTGTAGTTGATTAAATCTTCATCCCGCCTGTCACCGGTTCCGGCAATTATTGCTGTGCTGAAGTCCGGCTCCAGTGAAGCTACAAATTTGCCCATTGCTTCCATGCTGGCAGGGTTATGAGCATAATCGATTATAACTTTGAATTTTTCAAATGCGAAAACATTCATCCTTCCCGGCAATTGGGCTGTTGAGGGAATAAAAGTCTGCAGGGCATTACGTATCTCCTCCACTTCTACCTCCTGCACAAATACTGCCAGGCAAGCCGCCAGAACATTTTGAATCTGAAAGATCGCTTTGCCGGAATAGGTCAGGGGAATATTAATTACCTTATCGACCGGTATTGACCAGTTCCCTTTGTACAGAATAATCTTACCCTCTTCATAAACTGCAGCAGTCCCGCCCTTTTCACAATGCTGCCGGATACGGGGATTTGTTGCATCCATGCTAAAAAGTGCCGGCTGACAAGGAATGCCATCAATCATGGAATATACGTTGTTATCATCTGCATTTAATACCGCGCAGCCTTTTTCATGGACATTTTCTGCCACGATCGATTTCAGGCGTTTCATCTGTTCCATGGACTGAATTCCATGAAGCCCGAGATGATCGGATGCAACGTTTGTAACCACCCCTACATCGCTCAGATCGTATCCCAGGCCGGATTTGACCATTCCGCCCCGGGCTGTTTCTAAAACAGCATATTCGACCGTGGGGTCGCGTAACACAAACCTTGCGCTCTCAGGCCCTGAGCAATCACCCTTATACATAAGGTTGTTCTGTATGTAGATACCATCTGTTGTGGTAGTGCCTACTTTTTTGCCACTCATTTTCATAATATGGGAAATGAGCCTGGTTGTCGTTGTTTTGCCATTGGTGCCGGTTACGCTGATAATTGGTATGCGCCCAGAATCTCCCAAAGGGAAAAGCATGTCAACTACCGGTTTAGCCACATTTCGGGCTTGTCCATCAACAGGGGAAAGATGCATGCGAAAACCCGGAGCTCCGTTGACTTCAATAATCGCACCGTCGGTTTCGCTTATGGGCTCGGTAAGGTTGGGTGCAACAACATCAATTCCGCAAATATCCAGACCAATAAATTTAGAAGCCCGTTCTGCTATAAAGATATTGGTGGAGTGTACAGTGTCTGTTACATCTTCAGATATCCCGCCGGTGCTAAGGTTTGCAGTGGTCTTAAGGTAGAATATTCTCCCGCGTGGAAGGATCGTATCAAGGGTGTAGTTTTCCTGTTCCAGAAGACGCCTTGTCATCGAATCTACCTTGATTTCCGTCAGCATCTTTTCGTGCCCGAACCCTCTGCGGGGGTCACTGTTTACTTCATTTATCAATTCATTTATTGTTGAGCTGCCGTTTCCAATTACATGGGCAGGGGTCCTTTTTGCAGCGGCAATAAATTTGTTGTTTATCACCAGCAATCTGAAGTCATATCCGGCAATGCATTTTTCTATTATAACACGACTTGCAAATTTTTGCGCAGCTTCAAAGGCATGAAGCGCTTCTTCGGTTCCGGTTACATTAATGGTAGCCCCTTTGCCCTGATGTCCGTCAACAGGTTTTACTACTACCGGGAAGCCAACCTTTAAAACCGCCCATTCTACATCTTCGGCTGAAGATATAACAACCCCATAAGGAACAGGGCAAGCATTATTATATAGTATATTTTTTGTCTCCTCTTTATCGGATGCGATCTCCAGAGCTATGCTACTGGTTTTTCCCGTCATGGTGGCCTGTATTCTTTGCTGGTGAATCCCCCATCCCAATTGTACAAGAGAGTATTCGTTAAGACGCAGTACAGGTATGTTTCTTTTTTTTGCTTCATCGATTATTGAGGCTGTACTTGGTCCGAATCTCTCTTCTTCGCGAATTTCTCTAAGTCTTAAAATATCTTTTTCAATATCGTATGATTTATTCTCTATCATGGCCACAACAATTGCAAATGCAGCTTCAGCTGCATATATGCCGGCCCTTTCCTGCTCATAGGAGAAGACCACATTGTAAATCCCCTCTTTCCCATCTCCCCGGGCACGCCCAAAACCACACTGCATGCCGGCCAGAATCTGGATTTCCAGGGCTATGTGCTCTATAACATGCCCCATCCAGGTACCCTCCCTTAGTCTTTCAATAAATCCCCCTTCATACCCTCTGGAGCATCTGTGCTCATAGAGTGATGGAATTAGTTTTTCCACTCTTTCAGAAAACCCATCTATTTCATTGGAAGGGCAATACTCCATCTCTTCAAGGTCCACCTTCATTACAATAAGGTGATGCCGCCAGTTAGACCAGTAATTTGGCCCCCTGAGAGCCCTTATATTTAAAATTCTCATGCAGTGTTTAATATTTTCATGCGGTATTTAAAATTTTTATATACAATTTAAGCAATTATAATAAATGTTTTTGTAATATTTACCAATAATTGTATATTTTTACTATTATGAAAAAACCAAAAGGGATTCTTATTGTTATTGGAGGCGAAGTTGCATTGCCGCTGAGCAATGAGTCTGAAACCCCCGGGGACAATAGAAATGACGATAAGCCAAAAACTAATGCTGCGATACTTAGCAAATTTTGCGAACTACTTCCCGGTGAAAAGGCCAGAATTGAAATAATTCCTACGGCATCCGGGGTCCCGAAAGAGTCTTTTAGTCGTTACAAAGATGCTTTTAAAAATCTTGGGTTTGAAAATGTCGGCAACCTTGATATGAGAACCCGTCAGGATGCATCATCTCCGGCTAAAATTAAACGGGTGCATGAGGCCGACGGTTTTTTGTTTACAGGCGGGGATCAGCTGAGACTTACCACGGTTTTGGGAGGAACCAGTTTTTTGAAAGCGCTTTCGGAGAAATACATGGAAACATCTGTTGTAATAGCCGGGACAAGTGCAGGAGCGATGGCAATGTCGGATACAATGATTTATGAGGGAAGCAGTTATGAGGCTATGAGGAAGGGGGAGGTTAAGTTTAGCAGTGGATTTGGCTTTCTTAATAATGTAATAATAGATACCCATTTTGTTAAAAGAGGTCGCTTTGGCCGGCTGTTCCAGGCAGTGACAAGCAATCCGGCGGTTTTGGGAATCGGACTGGGAGAGGATACCTCTTTGCTTGTTAAAAACGGTGATATTAAGGAAGTTATCGGGTCGGGACTGATAATAGTTGTAGACGGCACCACAATAAGATATACCAACATGGCAGCTATAAGCGAGGGAGAAATGATTTCAGTTGAAAATATCAGCCTGCATGTTATGGTCCCGGGCGACAAGCTGCACTTATCCGAGAGGAAAATAGTCCATGGCATAGAGTAATAGAATCTTTACTGAAATAGTAGATTAAAATTTTATGATGCACACCCATCAGCCTTTGGCAGTATAGTGTTAAATAGTCAACCAAACATAATTTATTCTAATATCAAAATGAACCCCCATCAGCCTTTGGCAGACAAAATAAGATGAACAAACATGGAGGTTGACCTGCGGTCGATTTCTCATGTAAACAAATCATTTTTAGGGATCTTTAATGAATGAGAAATTCATACGACAAAAAGAAATGAACTTAATTGACATTCTATAATAACTTGTTGAATATTAGTTTAATTAACCATATTTGAACGTATGAAAAAAAACATTTTTGTCGTTGGGCTGGATGATTTTAATTTGCGTATGATCCGGGCAGTGAAGAACGGGGAAAATTACAATATTCACCGGCTTTTGGATATACAATTGTTAATTGACAGCGGTAAGTATCGCTTGCACGAGATGCTGGAGCTCGCTGATTCGCAGCTGAGAAAATTCGACGGACCGATTGACGCAATTGTAGGCTATACGGATTTTCCCGTAAGCACCATTGTTACGGTTCTTTGCGGGAGGTTTAATGTTCCCGGACCATCCCTGGAGAGTGTATTAAAATGTGAACATAAATATTGGAGCCGTTTGGAGCAAAAAAAAGCTATTCCTGAATGTATTCCCGGTTTTATTGTCTTCAATCCTTTTGATACCAATCCATTAGAGCAAATTCCCTTCGACTATCCTTTCTGGATTAAGCCGGTCAAATCCACAGGTTCACAGCTGGGCTTTCGTATAAAAAACAAGAAAGACTTCAACGAAGCCATAAGGGTTTTAAGGGCTAATATCGGATTGTTTAAGCCTTTTGACCAGTTGCTCGATATGGTTCAGCTGCCGCCGGAAGTGGCAAAAGTAAACAGCTCATATTGCCTTGCAGAGCAGATTATCTCGGGCCGGCAGTGTACACTGGAGGGCTATGTTTTCAACGGTCAGGTAGGCTCTTTCGGTATTGTCGATTCCATTCGTGAACCGAACCGGACTTCTTTTGCGCGTTATCAGTATCCTTCTCTGCTTCCCAAAAGTGTTCGCGACCAAATGTCTCAAATCACAGAGAAAATCATTTCTCATATAGGTTTTGACAATTCAGCCTTCAACATTGAATTTTTTTGGAATAAAAGAGATGACAAAGTATGGCTTCTGGAGATCAACACAAGAATCTCCCAATCGCACAGTGATCTTTTTATGAAGGTTGACGGGGTTTCCAATCACCAGATAATGCTTGATGTTGCTTTAGGGAAAAATCCCTGGTTCCCTGAACGCCAGGGGAAATTTAAAGTGGCGGGAAAGTTTTTTTTGCGTGAATATCAGGATAAATTAATAACCGGCATTCCAGCAAAAGAGGATGTGGAAGCGCTCAATGAAATAGCTCCCGGAGTACTGGTTGACATTCTGGGCAAGGCCGGGATGAAACTTTCAGATATACCTGAACAGGACAGCTACAGTTATGCCTCGGCTTTTATTTTCCTGGGTGCCATGAGTCAAAAGGAGCTTTTGGAAAAATTCAGCCGTTGCCGGCAGCTCCTGAAGTTTCAATACCAGGATCTTGTTATTCCTGCCGTTTCGGTTGAAAAAGTGATGGAGAAACACCCGGATGCCGAACCTGAGGCAGCCATTCAGATAACAGCCATGCCTGCGGAAGTGCCGTTTAAGGAAAATGAAGATCAGGCTCATAAGTGATGTGGACTAACTATTGGAGAATGATTTGATGTACTTGTTTAAAAACTGTGAAGTATACGGCCCCCGATTTCTGGGTAAAAAAGATATTCTGACAGGTGGAGGAATTATTCTTGCCATTGAAGACCGCCTGGAAAAGCCTTTGGGATGGGATATCGATGTTATAGAGGGAAAAGGCCTGAGGATGATTCCAGGGCTTATTGATTCTCATGTTCATATTGCCGGTGCAGGTGGTGAAGGCGGACCGGCAACCCGCACATCCGAGATGCAGCTCAGTCAAATGCTTATGGCAGGAGTTACTACTGTGGTCGGCTGTTTGGGGACTGATGGAATGACCCGCAGTGTTGAGTCGGTTTTGATGAAAGCCAGGGGACTGAAGAAAGAGGGGGTAAGTGCTTATATTTATACCGGAGCCTACCAGGTTCCAACACCTACTATACTTGGTGATGCCGGCAAAGATATAGCCATGATCGACGAGGTAATAGGTACAGGAGAGATTGCACTCTCTGATCATCGCTCTTCATCTCCAACAGTTACAGAGCTTATACGCCTGGCGGCACATTCAAGGATCGGGGGAATGCTCGGCGGTAAAGCGGGTATTGTTAATATACATATGGGTGATGCAAATAATCCTTTTCAGCCTTTATATGACGTAGTCCAGTTAAGTGAGCTTCCTTTGACCCAGTTTCTGCCAACACATTGTAACAGGAATGAACATATTTTTGAAGAGGCAAAGCTTTATGGCGTTAATGGACTGGTGGATCTTACCACCGGTTCTTATCCTTATTTTTCGGACATTGAGGTGAAACCTTCAAAGGCTATAGCCGAACTTCTCCATTCCGGGGTTCCGCTCCCGCATATTACCATGAGCAGTGACGGTTGCGGGTCGATTCCTCAATTTGATGATAGTGGCAATCTTGTAAAACTGGAGACCGCTTCTGTGATGACATTGTTTAACGAGCTAAGACATGCCGCCATCAATGAGGGATTGGGTTTGGAAAATGCTCTTCAGGCAGTAACTTCCAATGTTGCTGATATTTTAAAAATACCTGCAAAGGGCCGGATTGAAGTTGGCAAGGATGCCGATCTCGTGCTTATAGATTCCGGCTTTCGTATAGCGCACCTTTGTGCTATGGGCTTATTGATGATAAAGGACGGCCGGCTTTTAAGCGAAAGATAACCCATTTTTTTACACAAAAAGAGAAGTTGCTGTCAATAATGGCCTGCAGAGAAACCTTTGAGAAAGTAAAAATTTTTTTATGTTTGTAGAAAAAGAGATAATTCCCTTAATAAATGGGAAGGTTCTTAAAATGAAAAAATCAATATTATGGATTTTGATACGGACAAGTATCAGGTTTATACATGGAAAAGCTGGTGGAATCTTCATTGGATAATAAATCCTGTAATGGCTGTTAATGAACTTCTGCTTGGCCAGAGGGTGCCTGAAGTTTCATTGCTTGATAAAACTTCGGTTAAACCGGCTTTAAAAAGAACCTATGTGCCATGTCCTCACTGCGGGAAGTTGCATGATAACATGACCTGGTCTTCACATAACGGTACGGCATTTAAAAATTGGTTTGGATTGTATTGTTATAACTGCGGGGGGATAATTCCTTGCTTAAAGAATTGGTTTTCTTTGCTTTTGCTTACTTTAACTTATCCTGTTTGGGGGTGGTTCAAGGGTAATCTTAAAAAAAGATGGCTTGAAAAGCAACCCGCCAGATATAAAGAACTTGAACTTGAAAATGTTCCAAATCCCTTTGAAGGATATGGATGGGTGAAGCAGGGGCTGCAGTGGGGGTTGTTTATGTTTATAATTATGACATTTATATTTCCTTTTTTTATTGGAGAAGCCATCAACTGGAAAAGAATACTGGTTGGAATCCCGGTTTGGACACTGGCAGGGCTTTTATTCGGGTTTTCTATGAAACTGGTTGTTGGAAAAACAGGGAAGAAATAATTATATTGCAGTGATGCTTATCGGGATATGTCAACAAAAAAGCGCCTGCTCAATATATTGTTCTGGTCGGTAATCTCCGCCGCTTTTATCGGTCCGGGTACAGTAACTACCGCTGCCAGCAGCGGTGCATCCTATGGCAGCGCATTACTCTGGGCTCTGCTTTTTTCCACTCTGGCATGCCTGTTTCTTCAGGAAGCTTCTGCACGGATAAGTATTGTGACGGGCAAAAATCTGGGAGAGTCAATTTACGCCTATTTTGAGAACAGCCGGTTAAAGACACCGGTTCTTTTGCTTGTCCTTGGAGCTATACTTGTCGGTGCGGCTGCATATGAAATGGGTAACCTGCTTGGGGCTGTTGAGGGACTTAAACTGTTTTTCGAGCTACCGTCTTACTTACTTAATGGTCTTTGTTATTGGAGCTCTTGCTGCTATACTTCTTTCTGTCCCCTCCCTCAGGATTATCTCTACAGTTCTGGGTATTCTGGTGGTGGTAATGGGGGCCGGTTTTATTGCTACAGCCGTTATGGTTAAGCCCGATTTTGGCAATCTCATGCAAGGCCTGTTTATTCCTTCTTTCCCTGAACCGCAGGCTATAGTAATGGTGCTGGCACTTATAGGCACCACTATTGTCCCGTACAACCTTTTTCTGGGCTCTGGTCTTTCCCGGAAAGGAGAGGCGCTGAAAGAGATGAGGATCGGACTTTCAGTGGCAATATTACTTGGGGGCGCTTTTTCCATGGGAGTTCTTGTTTCGGGCTCCGCCATACAGGAAGATTTTTCCTTTATGGCGCTGGCCTCAATTTTGGAGGACAAAATAGGGGAGACGGGTAAATATATACTCAGGTTTGGTCTGTTTGCCGCCGGTTTTACATCTACAGTGACCGCTCCGCTGGCTTCGGCCGTTACACTTTCTAGTCTTTTCGGCCAAAAGGAGCCGCAAAAATGGAAGCCCGGTTCACTTCGCTTCCACCTGGCATGGATGTTTGTCCTTATAACAGGTGTATGCTTTGCCTCCCTGAATCTCAGGCCAGTGCCTGCCATAATACTGGCGCAGGCTTTAAACGGATTCCTCCTTCCTTTTGTGGGCATTTTCCTTTATATGGTGATTCAGGGATCTGCTTATCAGAAGAAACTAAAAAGGATGGTCTCGAACCTTTTAATGCTGGCCGTTATTTTTATTACACTTGTAATTGGTCTGAACAGCATAGTAAATGCAATGGGCAGTCTTTTGTCGGACTATTTTCAAATTGGCATTATTCACCGGATATCAATAGCCGGCCTATCACTGTTAATTGTGATTATTGTAGGTGCCTCAGCAGGACACAAGGGCCGGCCCCGGTAATATGGAAACCGGCCCTTTATGGGGCTTTTACCTGGCCCGTACTATGGTCCTTTCGTTAATCCAGCAATCAACTATGAAGGTTTGACCCTCTTCGTATCCGTGGAAAAATAACAGTTCCCGGTTGGGGAAGCGCGCACTGTAAGCTTTTATGTATTCATAGGCCAGTTCCGCTATTGAGGGATCAGCGTTTTTTGCCCTGGTAAACTGATCAACTGCTGCCCAGTAAATAGTTTGTTTTTTAAACTCATCTTCAAAACATTGTGTTGCTTCCGTATAAAGTTGCCCGATCAACATATATGCCTGTGCGTTGTTCTCATCGTCTTCAATCGCTTTTCTTGCATATATTCTAACCTGCTCGGGGTTATTTTCTGTTCTGTTGATCAACTCGGCCAGTTCAAAATAGTACCCTGATCTGCTGCATCTGTTTTCTTCCAGCTCAATGGCTTGTTTTAAGAAAACTTTAGTCCTGTCTAAATCCTCAACTGACCTGTACATTCTTGACAAATTCATTGCGGAGCGGGCAGTTGGATTCAGTTCATGCAATCTTTCGGTTGTATAATAATAAAAATCGGAATCACGGCATTCATTGTCATCAAGAAGATCGTTAACCATTGAAATAAGTTTTTCATTATCCGGTTCATTTTCCACTCTTTCTGAAAAGACTTCGATCAATACATCACACCCGGCTGCCCTGCTTTGAATAAAGAGATTCTCGACAATATCGCGGGCTTGGGTCAGATTTTGAACATCTTTATTGTTTACAGCAAGAGCATTGTCAATTTTTCCGGTTAGTTCAAGATAGGTGTCAATGACCTGCCCGGCTTCGAATATTTCATTAAAAAACTTGCTGACTGTGACATTCATATATAAAGCTACAACGGGAGGTGTTATATTGCCCATTTCAATGGCTTTGCCCAATGCTTCGTATCCCGGCCCGGCCTCTTCTACAATGTTGTTGTGCCTGAAAAAAAATTGTCCTTTACGACCCAGGACACTGGCAGAATCGCCCAAATGTTCGTAGAGTCCGAGGCGTTCCAGCCTCCTGTCAAACATCATCATAGCAGTATCCAGCAGAGCGGCTTTGATTTCAGGACTTTCAGCTTCCCCTATTTTTTCGTCGAGCATGACCTCCCCGTGTATATAAATGTTTCTGCTGAAGTCCGGATAATTTTCGAAAACAAGCCGCCAGAAAGGCAGCGCCCTTTCATATTCCCCTATTCTGTAATATTCAACATACAATGAATAATTTCTCAGGCATTCAAGACTGTCCTGATGGCTTTCAAACCTTTGGGGGTAAAGGTTAAAACTTCCAATGTAAACAATGATAGCGATTAAGCTTAGTCTGACAAACAACTTTTTCATTTCCTTGCTGCATTTAATGATGTAATTAATTTGTTTTTATTGTAATGTCTTTGCATTTATCATGCCAAAATTTAACAAAAAAAAGAAATTGTTATAAAATATAATTTAATTGCTGCATAAAAATTTATTATGTCAACAAATATTAAATTAAAAATTAAAAAATGCAATAGTGGAAAATTAATTTAATAAGTTTTTAGTAAAAAATTTTCCCGGGGAGATTGATGCTGTTAAAAGATTATCTTTCGCTCCACGGCGGGGTGGGGAATCTGGGTTTCGCTGTGGCAAACTCTTCAGGCCATACAACAATCTTTTCTCCATCCTGCCATTGTATGAAATATCCCCTGTTGGCTGTCTGGTACCCCCTTTCGTCAACCGAGAATTTACTGAAAATGGTTTGCGTTTCAAGAGTGAGCAACTTTTCCCGGATCAATTCTGAATCAAGTGTCCCGGCAAGCTCTGTTGCTTCGGTCAATATCTGGCATCCACCGTAAGCTCCTGCGGCATGAAGGGTTGGTTCAGTGTTGAACTCTTCCCTGTAAGCTTCTGAAAACTGATCAATGCCCGGATGCGGTAGTCCCGGGTCCCACAATAAAAGACCGTAGGTGTATTCGGCTTCATTTTCCAGCTTTTGCTGAAACCGGTCAGATGACGCTGCCGCTCCAAACATCTTCACATTAATATCCATATCCTTCATCTGACGGACTACAGAAATATAGTCTTCCGTTGATAAGGCCGACATTGCCAACACATCGGCACCGGCTTCCCTTATCATTTCCAGAAGAGAAGAAAAATCATCCGTTCCGGACGGGTAACTTTCGCGGACGATCAGATCCATTCCCTTTTCTTTTACCAGCCCGGCAGCCCCGGCACCCTCTTCTTCAGGGAATTGAGCGTCCTCATAGATAATGGCAACCTTCCTGAGTCCTTTGCTGTAAGCCATATCTATCACTCCTCCCAGAAAAAACTCTGCGGGAGTGAGCTGCATAAAAAGGTAACGGTGTCCCTTTTCCCATATTGAGCTGGTGGCAGCAAGCGGGGAGTTCATAACCTGGCGGTGCCTTTCGGTAACAGGAGCTACTGCCTCAGTGAGCGTGGAGCCATAGGGACCCATTACCAGATCAACACTATCTTCGGTAATAAGCTTTTCATAGAGAGCTACAGCGGTGTCGGTATCAGATTTATCGTCGTAGATAATGAACCTGACCTTTCGGCCCAGTATGCCGCCCTGCTGATTGATATGATCCTGAAAAAGCAGGTAGCCGTTGCGTGCAGCCAGTCCCTGTTCCGAGTATGCGCCTGTCTCTGACATGGTAGCGCCTATAAGGATTGGTGGCTCGGTGCGGAAAGGTTTCAGAACAATAAATAGAATTACAATAATCAATATAAAGATGAAAACAAATATTCCTCGCTTCATAATGTTTATAGCTTAAGTTTAAAGATCTCCATTTTTTCAGCAGGTTCAGCGCCATGCAGGGAATTACTGTAAAACGCTGCAACAGGATGGGAAGCTCCGGGAAAATATTTCTCCCATTTTCTGATAAAGTCGTTTTTTAGTGATTTGTCCATAAGCACATTAAATTGAGATGTGAACCCTCATCAGCCTTTGGCAGACAAAATAAAATTAGATGTATATGAATTCAACAGGTTGTTCAGCCTTATTTGTATGGTTCAATGTTTAGCAATTCAGGTATTGTAAGGAACTCATATCCCTGTTCCCTGATTTCTTCAATTATTCCGGGCAGTGCTTTTAAGGTTTTAGTACGGTCGCCCCCCCCGTCATGCAAACCTATAATGGCACCGGGATGTACTTTGTCCAGTATATCCTCTTTGATTTTTACGGCTTTAGCATCGGGACAAAAATCGTCAGTCATAACACTCCAGGTTATTATTGTGTAGCCCAGATGATTTACCGTATGGTTTACCGAATCGGTGCAGTGCCCGTAAGGCGGTCTGAACAGGAGCGGGTATTTGCCGGTTACTTTTTTTATTTCACGGCTGGTTTTGTTGAGCTCCTTTTTCATTTCATCTGTTGTGATTTTTTTAAAATCAGGGTGTGAGAAGCTGTGATTCCCGAGCACATGGCCTTGTTTATGGATTTTTTTTGTTAACACGGGATAGTAGGTTACATATTCCCCGACAAGGAAAAAAGTAGCTTTAACGTTATGTTCCTTTAATATCTCCAGAATCTTTCCGGTATATTTGTTAAACGGACCGTCATCAAAGGTGAGTGCCACCACTTTTTCTCCGGTTTCAGCGTTTTGGTACCCGTCACATTTTTTCATCGGGAGAAATTGGTTAACTTTTCTTTCCTGAATGAGGGATGTGTCAGACTGAACGGGAATTGCAGCCTTCCTTGATATCTCTGATGTTGGTTTTTCCACCAGGGGATATTTTTTTTCAGTTTTATTCAAGGGGGGAATTCCCGCTGTCAGAGATAGAAAAATAAGATATGCGGCAACTGCAAAAAAAACCGGTATTTTGATTTTCCTTAAAAACACAAGTATAAAGATACAGATTTTTCCCGACTAACATAATCATTTTAAATCGTCACCGTGTAAAAAAGTTCGCAAAATCTGAATTGTCAAGGATTTCAAAGAATGTAATTTAATCATATTAAAAAATAACATGCCTGGGGGCAGATGTCAAATTAAACCTTAGTAGAAAAATAAAAGATACAATTATGTACTAAAGTTTCGCACTTGACTTAAGTTATTACTGCTCAAGCGCATTAATTTATATTAAAATCATCTATATGTTTATTAGTCAGCATATTATATGCTTC
>Ga0207421_10004040_pt1 | contig 17185 bp, 13 predicted proteins | sample SodLakKL_010_SED_4_FD_187542 | JGI IMG/M metagenome (GOLD analysis project Ga0207421, IMG submission 187542) | Alkaline sediment microbial communities from Lake Tanatar, Kulunda Steppe, Russia - 8KL_010_SED (SPAdes) (version 2) | ecosystem: Environmental > Aquatic > Non-marine Saline and... | reverse complement strand
CGCCACTGAAGACGTTTGGCAGTCTACTCTTAAACACATAGCATATGAAGGTCGATGTTTTGTGTTAGGGTGTAATCAATACGTCACTAAAGAGATGTACCCGGATTATGCTTTGGAAGGATTGGATTATGAGCGAGAGGTCATATGTAGAGGAGGCAGCGCGATAATCTCACCCATGGGGAAAGTCATCAATGGTCCTCTATACGGCGAAGAAGGAGTGCTTTATGCTGAACTCGATCTCGGAGAGATCTGTAAAAGTAGATTCGATTTTGACGTGGTTGGTCATTACTCAAGACCAGATGTCTTTGAGTTAAAGGTGAACGAAGAGAAACAAAAAAATGTCAGGAGGAAAAAGTTCGATGACTGAGGAGTTGAATGATAGAGAATTAGAGCGATACGATAGGCAGATAAGAGTTTTCGGAGAGGAGGATCAGGAAAGGCTGAAGAATTCGAGGGTCGCAGTGATAGGTCTAGGAGGTCTCGGTTGTCCCGCTTCGTTCTTTTTGGCAGCTGCTGGTGTGGGAGAGTTATTACTAGTAGATTTCGAGGGCATAGAGTTGAGTAATTTGAACAGGCAAATCCTCCACTGGGAAGAGGATGTTGGGAAGAAAGAGAAAACGGAATCTGCTTCTAAGAAATTGAAAAGACTCAACTCCGATATAGAAGTGGAAATTTTCAATGGAAAGATGGTCGAGGAAACGTTAGATGTGTTAGAAGACGTTGATGTGATCGTGGATGCGCTCGATAATTTTGAGACCAGATATTTATTGAATGGATTCGCTGTGGAAGAGAAGATTCCTTACGTCCATGCTGCGGTGGAAGGCACTCACGGTCAGATGACGACTATTATATCTGGAGAAACTCCATGCTTGAGATGTATCTTTCCTAAACCGCTGGAGAAAAAGGAGACGTTTCCTATACTGGGTACGACTTCAGGCTTGTTTGGCATCATGTTGGCTAACGAAACTATCAAAGTTTTGACGGGACACGGTGAACCTTTGAAAGGGGAGCTGTTCATTTTCGATATCGGTTCGAATAACTTTGAGACTTTAGAAATTGAGAGAGATGATGCTTGTCCGGTGTGTGGTGGTTAGGAGTCATAAAGCCTAGTTGATTAATCCCAAAAAAATATTTATATCCAGTCTATAATTAACTTCCATCTGAAAAGGGTTATAGACACCATGCCGATAAAAATACTTGTCGTCGATGATGAAAGATCGTTATTAGACCAAATCGAGACATTTTTAGAGAGAGAAGGAGAAATAGAAGTATCGACCGTTGACTCGGCAGAAAAGGGTCTAGAACTAATTGATGAAGAAGATATAGATGTGATAGTTTCAGATTACAAGATGCCCGAGATGGACGGATTGCAATTTTTGGAAAGGATAAGGGAGGAAAGAGGTAGTGGTGTTCCTTTCATAATGTTCACAGGTAAGGGCAGAGAAGAAGTCGCGATCAAAGCTTTGAATTTGGGAGCGGATAGATACATCCAGAAAAGCGGAGATCCAAGATCCCAGTATGACGTGCTCGTGGAAGCGATAGTTCAGGAATACAAAAATTGGTCCTCAAAAAGGAAATCAGATGGATATGAGATAGAGAAGTCGAAGATTTTAGAAATCACATCGGATGAAATAGCTTATCACGACCCGGAACATAATATTATCTGGGCGAATCGTTCTTATTTGGAGTCTGCTGGAAAGAGCCTAGAGGAGATGAAGGGTGAAAAATGTTACAAAGCTTGGTACGGGAGAGACGAACCCTGCGAGGGCTGTCCAACTGAAAAAGCATTGAAATCGGGTGAAATAGAAAAAGGTGAGATCTCTCCCCCTGAGACCGACAGACATTGGTTGATAACCGGCACTCCGGTAAAGGATGAAGAACGGAATATAACGGGCGTACTAGAAAGCAGTTTAGATATTACTGAGCAGAAAAACATGAAGAGAGCACTCGAAAAAAGAAATGAAAAAATAAAAAGACTGCACGATGAAGTGGTTGAACTGGGTAAATGCGAGAGTGAAGAGGAGATATGTAATTTAGTGATACGGACATCCGAAAGTATTTTGGATTTTGAAGTTTGCGGTATCGATTTTGTTGAAGGAGATGAATTCATCCCGATAGCGCTATCTAGTGAGATAGAAGGTGGTTTCATAAGAAGAAAGGTCGAAGAAGCGGGTATCAGCAGGAAAGTTTATCAAGAAAAGGAGAGTCTGTTGATCGAAGATAGAAGGGAAATAGATTTTTCAAAACCCGTTGTGAGTGATTATAGATCGTCTATCACTATCCCTTTAGGAGATTTTGGCATCTACCAGGCATTATCGACTGAAGTGGGTGCTTTTGACGAGGAGGATTTAGAGCTGGCTGAGATCTTGGTGAATCATGCTACTGAAGCTATAAGTCGGCTAAAGTCTGAAAATGAATTGAGAAGTAGTAAGGAAAAATTGGAAAGATTGCATCAAGCCAGTGCTGAATTGGAAAGCTGTCAATCGGAAGGTGAAGTTTATTCTCGCGCTTTGATAGCCGCGGAAGATATATTGGAGTTCGATATGTGTGTGTTTAGTTCGGTAGAAGAAGGCAAATTCAAGGTAAAAAAGATATCTTCTAGTGTACCTGAAGATGGATCTACTGAGAGACGGATAGAAGAAGGAGGTTTAGATAGTAAAACCTATCTGAATCAGCGATCCTATCTGGTGAAGGACATGTCATCAAACGAGGACGCGAAACCAGCGAAAGGAGAATACAAATCGTACTTAAGCGTGCCTATAGGAGAACTTGGGATCTTCGAGGCTGTATCAACTGAAACGAGCAAGTTCGATATGGAAGACCTGAGGATGACCGAGATGCTGATAAGTCACGTTATCGAGGCATTGAAAAGATTAGAGACGGAGAAGAGGGAGGAGTTCCTTCATTCCCTTCTCAGACACGATGTGGGTAACAAAGCACAGATCATCAAAGGATACCTTCTGCTGACAGAAGATTACGATGTTCCTGAGGAGATTGAAGAATATCTCGAGAAAGCAAGGCAGGCCGCCGAAGATAGTATCGAGGTTATAGAAAAGATTAGAAAACTTAGAAATATTGAAAAGAGAGAGGAGATAAGTGAAGTCGAAGTAAGGTCAGTCATGGAAGAAGCCCTCTCGAGATATGAAGGCCAGTTACAGGAAAAAAACATCATTTTGGAAAGAGACCTATGTGATTGTAAAGTGCAGGGTGGCCCTCTATTGGAAGAGCTCTTCTCTAATCTGATCGAAAATTCTATTCGTCATTCGAACTGTGATAAGATCAGAATTCATTCTAGTGATGAAGAGTATGAATGTATCGTTACTTTTGAAGACGACGGAATAGGCATATCTGATGAATTGAAAGATAAGATATTTGATAAGGGATTTAGAAAAGGGGATAGTGCAGGCACCGGTTTGGGGTTGTACATGGTCAAAGAGATAGCCGAAAATTACGGTGGAGATGTTGAAGTTAAAGATTCTAAGATGGGAGGAATCAGGTTCGATGTGAGGCTGGAAAAAGATTAATACTCATATTATCTTTAGGAGTCGATGGCCGGGAAAGAAGACTACATACTAGCTTTGGACGAAGGTACAACCAGTGCTAAGTCGTTCTTGCTCGATAGATCGGGTAAAGTTGTGGGTGAAGGTCAAAACGCCTTTGAACAATATTTTCCTAAGCCCGGTTGGGTCGAGCATGACCCCGAAGAGATATGGAGCATGCAGTTGAAGTCATGTAAGGAGGCCATGAAAGACGGTGGGGTTGGATCTGAAGAGATAGCTGCCGTAGGGTTGACCAATCAGAGGGAGACCACGGTGCTATGGGAAAAAGAAAGTGGTAAAGCGAGACATAATGCGATCGTTTGGCAGGACAGACGCACCTCCGAAATAGTAGATAAGATCAAGGAAGAAAATCTAGGGATGATCAAGGAAAAAACTGGTCTTATCCCGGATTCGTACTTCTCAGCGCCTAAAATCAAGTGGCTTTTAGAGAACGAAAGAAGCATACGTGAAAAGGTGGATAAAGAGGAGATTCTTTTCGGTACCATCGACTCTTTTTTGGTCTATAAGCTCACAGGCGGAGAAATCCATGCTACCGATCCTTCTAACGCCTCAAGGACTATGTTATTCGATATAGATGATCTGGAATGGGATGAAGAGTTGTTAGGTCTTTTTGATGTCCCTCTACATGTACTTCCTGATGTAAAACAATCCTCAGAGATTTATGGCTATACCGATGAAGATTTGTTCGGCCGTGAGATCCCTATAAGCGGCTGTCTAGGAGATCAGCAGGCGGCTTTATTCGGTCAGACATGCTTCCAAGAAGGGATGGTAAAAAACACCTATGGAACAGGCAGCTTTGTTTTGAAGAATACTGGAGGGGAGATCTGCAGTAGCAGGGATCTGCTGACGACGGTAGCCTGGAGTTTAGATGGCGAAGTCGACTATGCCTTGGAAGGGAGTGTTTTTATCGCAGGAGCCGGTATAGAATGGTTGAAGGATTCACTAGGTGTCATAGAGGATATTGACGAGATGGAGCACTTGGCTAAAAACGCTGAAGGCGATGAAGACGTTTATTTTGTTCCGGCTTTCGTTGGTCTGGGAGCTCCATATTGGGATCAATACGCTCGAGGTCTGATGGTCGGTATCACTAGAAGCACCGAGTCCTCTCATCTAGCAAAGGCGGGCCTCGAAGCTATGGGGTATCTCTCCCGAGATGTGTTAGATGAGATGGAAAGAGAAACTGGGATAAAAATTGAAGAGATCAGAGTCGATGGAGGCGCAGCTCAGAACAACTATCTGATGCAGTTTCAAGCGGATATCTTGGGAAGTAGAGTAATGCGGCCTAAAAATCTAGAGACCACTGCCCTTGGAGCCGCCTACATGGCCGGACTCTGTGTTGATTTCTGGCAGAGTAAAGAGGAACTTGAAAGGCTGTGGGAAATCGACGAAGTCTATGAACCTGAGATGAATGAAGAGGATAGGGAGAGGGCCTACCACGGATGGAAAGAAGCTGTGAAGAGATCTTTGGATTGGTCTAGACAGGAATCATGAGGTCTTTGTTATGTATAAAATCGCTATAATCGGTGCCGGTATAACCGGTTCTTCCATCGCTAGGGTAATGAGCAGGTATAAAAATTTAGAAATTTTGTTGATAGAAAAGGAGATCGACGTCGGTTGGGGCGCTACAAAAGCTAACACGGGAATAATACATCCAGGTCATGAAGATGATCCTGAAATTTACCCGCTGAGAGCTGAATTGTGTGTGAAGGGAAACCGGATATGGCATGAGTGGTCTGAAGAATTAGATATACCTGTAAGATGGCCTGGTGAACTGATGATAGCTAAAGATGAGGAAGAGTTGGATACATTGAAAAAGTATAGGGATATCGGTAAAAGGAACGGTGTTCCTGAATTGAGGATCATCGGTAAGGAAGAGTTGAGAGAACTGGAGGCCATGGTTAATAAAGAGGCGGAATTTGCTCTCTGGGCTCCTACCGCTGGAGTTATAGCTCCTTGGGAGGCCGTTATCGCATTGGTAGAGAACGCAGTTGATAATGGAGTTAAATCTCATCTAAACACCGAAGTTGAAGACATCAGCGTTGAGGACGGAAAGGTTTCTTCTGTAGTAACTGAAAAAGGTGAGATCGAAGTCGATATAGTCATAAATGCCGCCGGTCTGTTCGCGGATGAAATTTCCAAGATGATCGGTGTAGAAGACTTTGAGATAACTCCTAGAAAGGGACAATATTTTCTCTTCGATGAAGAAGTAAAGAAGAAACCCAGTAAGATCATACATCCCACACCAACCGCAAAGACGAAGGGAGTCTATGCGGTTCAAACAGTCGAAGGAAATCTGATGCTCGGTCCCACCGCCGAGGACCTTGACAAAGGCTGCAAGGACGAGAGATCGACCACCGAAGAGGGATTAGAAATCATCTGGGAACACTCGAAAGAACTATTACAGGATCTCCCTGGAAAGGAGAGGGTTTCTAAGACCTTCGCCGGGTTAAGGCCCGAACCGCCTGAAGGTAGGTACAGGATCGAGAGCATTGACGATGTTTTTGGTTTTGTGAACGTCGCTGGAATAAGATCTCCGGGATTGACGGCGGCTCCGGCGATCGCACATAGAGTCAGAGATATATTGATTGAGGATCTGAGTATCGATCTGATAAAGGAGGGAGAGTGGAAGGCAGAGAGAGAAGGTATCGCTCGATTATCGGATCATAAAGATATGAGAAAGCAGAAGATGATAGAAAAGAACAGCGATTACGGTAGAGTGGTCTGTATGTGTAAGGAAGTGACGAAGGCCGAGGTTCTAGAAGCTGTAGATAGGATAAAAAAGATTGGTGGTAAAGTTACATTGGACAACGTGAAGTTCAGAACTTTAGCTCTGTTCGGTTTCTGCCAAGGCTCCTACTGTAGGGCTAGGATAGCTGAGATACTATCTGAAGAATTGGATGTTCCGATGTGGGATTTAGAAGTTAGAGGTGAAGGTACCGAGTATGGTATAGGAGACGTGAAGGCGCTTCAAAGTTCTGAGGAGGAGCGATAAAGTGAAGAAAGAGTACGACTGCGTCGTCATCGGGGCAGGTGCAGCCGGCATCGCAGCGGCGGTTAGATTTAAAGAGCTTGGTCTAGAAGTTTTGATGATCGAGAGTAAGAAGAGGTCGGGAGGTATCCCTATGCAGTGCACTCACCCCGGGTTCGGTAATTTTTACTATGATGAAAATTTGACAGGTGCTGAATTTGCTGAGAGACTGTTAGATAAGTTGGAGAAGGAAGATGTTGAATCCATTACGGAAGCGCATGTATCCTCTATAGAATATGTATCCGATCTGAAGAAGAAAGTCGAGGTGATAAGTCCCGATGGTATCTTTTCACTAGATACTAAAACTATAATCTATTCTACAGGGGCTAGAGAGAGACATCGTTTTGAAACCGGAATACAGGGGGACAGGTTGAGCGGGGTTTACACCGCGGGAGAGGCACAGACGCTTATGGATATCTACGGTGTGATGCCCGGAAAACGGGTGATAATTGTTGGCTCTGGTGATATAGGGCTTATCATGGCTCGACGGTTCGCTTTAGAGAATGCCAAGGTCCTCGGCGTTATAGAGATGCAGCCTTTTCCAGGTGGGTTGACTAGAAATGTAGTCCAGTGCCTGCACGATTTCGATATACCGCTCTACACGCAGAAGATAGTGAAGGAGATATGCGGAGAAAAACGTGTAGAAAGGGTTCTTACTGCAGAGGTAGATGATGAGATGGAGATTGTTCCGGGGAGCGAGGAGGTTATCGAATGTGACACCGTAGCTTTAGCCACTGGTCTGATACCTTACACCAAGATATTGGATGGGATGGAAGCCGAGGTGATCATGGACCCGGTAACGAGAGGACCTAAAGTAAATGATTATTTAGAGACAAGCGTACCGGGAATTTTCGCTGCTGGAAACGTACTGACTATAAATGATTATGTGGATTTTGCGGCTTATCAGGGAGAAAAAGCTGCCGAGAGCGCGGAAAAATTCGTAAAAAACGACGGCATACCTTCTAAGGATTGGATCGAGATCATACGAGGAAGAAATGTTCGTTCTGTTGTACCTCACTATATCAGTGATGACGATGAAGTGACTCTTTATGTCCGCGTGAAGAGACCTGAACCCGAAGTCGATGTGATTATCAAAGAGTCTCAGAAAAAGATAAAGACCACATCGGTTAACCCCGGTGAGATGCTTCGATTGAATATATCAGAAGAGGAACTGGTTGGACTAGAAAACGAGATGACTCTGGAGGTCAAAAGATGAGCGAGAAAATAGTCTGTATAATGTGTCCTTTTGGATGTGAAATTGAGGCTGAAGTTAAAGAAGGAGAACTGGTTGAGATCGAAGGGCATGGATGCGAAGACGGAAAAGAATACGCTGAACAAGAACTAGCTTCTCCTAAAAGGATTGTGATGAGCGTTGTAGAGTGTAAGGATGGGAACTTTCCGACTGTATCGGTGAAGACGAGCCAGCCTGTAGATAAAAAGGAAATCGAAGACGTGATGGGAGCATTGAGTGATATCGAAGTCCAGGCACCGGTGAAAACGGGTGAGATAATTTTAAAGAACGTTTGTAACCTAGGTATCGATGTTGTGGCTACTAGAAGTGTAAAGAAGGTTCAGGATTGATCGTTCAACCAATTTTGTATTGTTTGGTGGAATTCTTCTTTGTGTTCTGGGTCGTTGAAAATTTCGTGAAATGCTCCTTCGAATTTTTTCAATTTGACTTTTTTTACGTCTTTGACGAATCGTTCGGAACCTTCCATCGGTGTTATCTCATCCTCGGTTCCGACCAGTATCAGGGTCGGCTCGTTCAATTTTTTCTTCTCTTTATGTGCTTTCTTCATATGGTGAAAAAGGTCTCTAGCTAATGCGAATGACATCTCGTTTTGGACGAGATCGTCTTCTTCGTACTTTTTTAGAGCCTTTTCACTTCTAGTTACTTTGTTGATATCTATTGAACCTGATAAGGTCTTTTTAGGAAATAGATAAGATAAAAACGAGATAATCTTTTGTGCTATGGCGGGGATATCGTCCCCGCTTTCGAGCGCGGGAGAAGATGCAACCACACCCTTGACTTTTTTGGAGTTTATTTCCGCATATCTCAATACAGTTAAACCGCCGAGACTGTGCCCGAACAAGAAGGGTTTTCCCTCTATCTCTTTTACCATCTCATCGATAATCTCGATAGTGTCTTTTATCTTTGCGTGTCCCCTCTTTCCTGAAGACTTGCCGTGCCCGGGCCAATCGAAAGCATGGATTTTGAAACCTTCATATTTTAATCGTTTTATCAGTCTGTAGTGACGTCTGAAATGCTCTCCAAGACCGTGAACAAGGATAACGTAGCCTTTTTTAGCCTCGCCGAATTCTTGGGTGTAAATCATGATCGTTACATATGACTAGTCATATATTATAAGTAAGGGGTGGTATCGAATTGAAAGATAATGGTTTAATCTCTTATTTTTCTCTGTCCGAGATTCTAGAGCCCATCAGCTCATACTTATTCACTACTTCTGTCAGATCGTCGCTCAATTCGGAAAGTTCATCGGCTAGATCAGTTAACTGCTCAACTGAAGATCTCTGTTCCTCGGCAGCATCTGCGGATTTTTCCGCCGCCATATTGTTTTCATCGGCTATACTAGCGACTTGTTCTACCCTTCTTGAAGACTCCTGCAGGTCCTCTGCCAATTTAGTGACGGATATAGATATCTCCTGGATCGACTCCGAGACCGAGTTGCTGGCGTCCTCTATCTCTTCAAGGGATTGTTTGTTCTTCACGGTCAGTTCGTCCACCTCGTTCGATTTTTCTTTCACCTGATCAACGCCTTCAACGACCTCCGAAGCGTACTCTCTCGTCTTTTCTATCGTCTCCCTGATCCTCTTAGTCTCTTCCTGCGTCTTTACTGAAAGCTCTCTGACAGAATCTGCTACCACAGCAAATCCCTTACCTTCCTCACCTGCCCTTGCCGCCTCAATAGCAGCATTCAAGGCAAGTAAATTCGTTTGCTCCGCTATATCCGAGATAGCGTCCACGACTTCTACTATCTCATCCGACTGTTCATCCAACCTCTCGGCCTTTTCCGCCGTAGATTCCAATGTTCTACGCAGGTCCGATACGGTTTCAGATACCTGCAGGGCGAACTGTCTGCCCTCGTCCACTTTAGCAACCGTTTGTTCCGTCGCTGAAGCTATAGCTTCGGCGGAGGCTGAACTTTCCTCCATGCTGGAAGCACCGTCTTCTACTCTTGAAGATAGATCTTCAGTCATCTTCGCTTGCTCCGCCGCACCCTCTGAGATGTTCTTCACCGATTCTGTCACGCGTTGTGATGTCTGGTTCAAGCTCTCTGAGAACTTAGCTATGCTTCTCGAAGCGTTGGAAACCTTATGAGCAGCTCTTTGTATCTCCCTAATGCTCTCGCTGGTTTCTTTTAATGCGGTGCTCAAATCCTTTCCCATCTCGGAGAAAAGACCTGGGAGACCTTCAAAATCTATCTCTTTGTCCAGCTCGTACTCTTTCAAAGCGGTGCTCAGTTCAGATATTTTATGTAAAGCTTCTTCCATCGAATCGATACTATCGTTAAGATTCTTCGCGATCCTCAAGTATTCTCCCTGCAACCGTGAGGTATCTACCTCTCTACTGAAATCCCCCTCGGCTATACTTTGGGCACCTTCTCTTATCTCTCTTAAAGTGTTCTGTGTTACATCTATGGTTCTGTTAACATTTTCCGCTATCACTTTATATTCGCCTTTTAATACATCCCCATGAACATCTATCTTCTCGAATTCCCCTTCAGCTAAGCTATACATGGAACTGTTAATACTGTTGAAGGTAGTTCGTAGACTCTCCATCGTCCGGTTTATATCTTTAGCTAATTTTAGATATTCTCCTTCAAGATTTTCGACTTCAATATCCTGCTCTAGATCTCCTTTGGAGATATGATCCAACATTTCTTCAACTTTCTGAATGCTGTTACCGATCTGAGCTATACTGCTGTTTACGGCAGTAGCCATCTCGAAAAAATCGCCTTCAAGATCAGATGTATCTATGGAGGTATTCAAATTTCCTCTCGCAATCTCTCTCTGCGCGCTTTTTATCTCTGTTAAGCTTTTCCTGAGGTTTTTCTGCATCCTTCTAAACGACGAAACTATATTATTCAGTTCTCCTTTTGCCTCTATCGAGATATCCTTGGAAAAATCGCCTCGTGAGATAGCATCTGCAGCATCGCTTATCTTTCTTACCGGTTTAGCCATATTTTCCAACATCTCTTGAACAGCGTCCACCATATCGCCTATCTCGTCTTCCGATTTTTTATCCTCTATACTCACGTCGAAATTCCCTTTAGATATCTCTTTCGCAACCTCTGAAACCTTGTTTATCCGGCTGACGATGCTTCTCGCTAGAATATATGCCAGAGTAATCCCTAAAAGGACGATCGGTGGCCCCATAATCAGTATTATGTCCGTCATCTCCGTGGTAACTGAAAGGACATCAACGAGGATATAGATGGCAAAATAATTTGCCCCTAATATAAGTGTAAGGAACAGGCCAAATATCAGCATCATCTTTACCCACATAGAACGTATAGGTTTTCCCTTGGCCAAACCATATTTGAGCAATCCTATTCCAATAAATATCACAGCGACACTAAACAACTGTGGGGTGATATCTACACCTCTTGCCACACGGGCCGTTCCGATCATATATAGATAGTTCAGTGGAGCTATCACAAAAAATGGGATCAAGAAGACCATAGCTTGTTTTTTTTGGATAACTTTCCTGGGTTTTATGACTGTCTTTATAAGGAGCGCTACACCTAAAAATATGGGACCGTACACTATCGGATTGTTAAAAGACCACATGAAAGGACCTGTGGTCTGTTCTAGAAAGCCGTTTTCTACTGACAACTCTGCTGTGATGTAGGGAAAACCGATAGTGAACTGAAGCGTCAAAAGAAGAGCTGCTATGAGGGAGAGAGCGTAAGTGATCATCAGTACGGTCTTCCAATATTTATTTTTGTGATAATCTGTTAATCCGAGAACGGTATGAAAGAAGACTGCTCCGAAGAACGAGATGAAATAGTAACGGAGGTCAAAGGCTAAACCTGTGAGTGAGTTCAGCTCGATGATTCGATCCGGGCCACCGACATGAAGAACAGATAGTTTTAAGATCTCGGCTAGACACCATCCAGCTATGACGATAGATAGAAAGAAAAATCCCTTAGACAATTCCTTGTTCACACCTTTTCTTTTTATATATTGACCTAGAAAAAGGATTGAGATAGTAGTTACCAGGAGCGGAACACTCCATTTCAAGACGAAGAAAAGTGACATTTTAGGTTCCTCTTTCGATGGACATCTGAGTTTTTTATTTAATACCTTTTCCTTGATTTATAATTTACGTGTTTTTTAGCCTGTTCGTGATCCCAAAATTTCCATCGTAAATTATTTTAAATTAGATTTAAATAACCCTTCTCTAGTCAGCAGTTTGTTCATGACTCCATCGATCATCAGTGATGTACGGGAGTCCGGTCCCAAAACAAAAAGATTTCTGGTAGTTGAGTTTTTCAGTTCTCCCTTCTTTATCGTAATGAACATGGTGCCTGTTTACCTGTTGTTAGTGGGGAGGGATGTTTATGATATCGGTTGGTTGTATACTGCCGCTCTTCTATTATCCGCTATCCTCTCTTACTTCATAGGTAAGAAGTTAGACACCACCTTGGTGAACTACGGTCTCGTGATTATAGGTCTCTTACTAGCGATCTACTGTTTTCTTTATTCTGTAGCTGTAGGACCTTTGTTGGTCTACGTAGTCATCGGAGCACAATTGATTTGGAATATCACCGATCCTTTCTATTCCGCGATGCAGGCATACCAACACGAGGCCTTTCCCGAAGAAAATAGAGAGAAATTTTTCACGATCCAACTAATCTTCGCATGCCTCGATGCTCATATTTTTTCCAATCTTTGGTGTCCTTCTCGGTCTTCTATACCCGACTCAACTCGCTTTTAGAGTCATATTTTTCATCTGTGGTATAGGGATGCTGTCTATCGGAATACTTTCTGTGACTTATCTACCCTCGGTTGAAACTGAAGCGGAATTAGATTTTCTAGAGTTCAAAAAACCCGAACTCGACAAGGAATTGAAGGTTTTATTGGGAGCAGACCTGTTATTGATACTCGGCTTCAATCTTCCAGCGATGTTCGTATGGATAAACTACATCATAACTGAACTGAACGGAACTTTTTTCCATGTAGTTCTCGGTGAAGTAGGAAGAGTTGGCGCTGCAGTAAGCGCGGGCCTGTTAATCAAGGACAGGATCGATTCTAAAAGCAAGGAGATAATCATCGTCGGTCTATCCCTTATAGCTATAGGTTATATCTTGATGTACTTCTCCGCAGAACTCGTCACTATAGTTCTAGCGCTCGCTCTCATCTCTTTTGGCAACACTTTTTGGTGGCCTCTTCATAACAGCTTACTTTGCGAGTTCATCGAAGATGAGAGAAGAGGCGAGTACTTCGGATTGACCCGTTCTTTGAGAAAGATTGTAGGTATACCGGTTCCACTCATCGCTGGTTTTCTAGCATTTTACATATCTCCTTTGTCGCCTTATTTCGTTGGGATAATTTTCATAATAGTGACGATGATGATCTATTATTATATCTACTCGAAGTGGAAGTAAATCACCTCTTGTGAGTTAGCTGGATATCAAGTGTTGGAAAAACTGACCCAAATCTTTATATTTTATTTGACTATCCAAAAGCAGATAATTTGAAGAAAAGAGGCTTCCATAAAGGGATCATTTTTGCTCTGGCCTTTTTAGGCTTCAGCAGGGGCTTTGGATTCGCTCTCAACAAGGGTTTCACTTTTCCTCTATTGAGTCAGTACACTGAATCTGCGCTTATAAGAGGTCTCGTTCTCAGTCTTCAGGGGCTAATGGGGTTCGTCATACCTATCTTGTTGGGATACATGAGCGATACTTATAGATCTGAGTATGGGAGAAGAAAACCATTCATCTTGGCTGGCGGATGTTTGGGAGGGATATTTGCAGTGATGATCTACACGAGCTTCACCCTTGGAGCGCCGTTGTGGCTTTTCACCATTGTGGTCGCTATATTCTATTTTGCGATGTACTCTTATGTAAGTCAGTTCAGAGCCCTACTGCCGGACCTGATACCAAGTGGTGATAGAGGAAAAGCGAGTGGATTCATAACTTTAGCGGAATGGGCCGGAAATCTTGTCCTCTTTGGAGCTTCAGCTTACTTCATAGTTGCATTTGACTGGGGTCAGCTCTCGATGTTCTTGTTGACCGCGATTTTTTTGATCTCAGCCTCTATCTTCGTCTTCATCAAGGTTAAGGAGCCAAAGATATCCGATACGATACCCTCTCAAACTTTGATATCCTATCTTAAGAGCGTGTTCAAAGACAAAAACTTTCTAAATTTCTATTCCGCCCAGATGTTACTATGGGTGAGTTATCAACTCGTGGCTGTATTCCTCTTCGGTATTGCGGCTTTCATACTAGAGGGAGATGCCTCCAAGACCAGTGTTGAAAGTGTACATTCCTTCGGTCTGTTCGCCATGGCTGCTTTCAATTTTACCGTGCTGGGCGGCTCTTTATCTGGAGGATACATCTATGACAAGATAGGTAGGCGTATCAGCATAATCGCTGGAGCGGTTGTTTTTGGATTACCTTTAACCCTAGGCTGGTTCGTCGAGACACGATTACAGATATTGATAGCTCTGCTTGTAGCAGGGATTGGTTGGGGCGCCGTACTTGCTGGATCACTCCCCGTGGTAGGTGATCTACTCACTCAGTACAAAAGAGAAGAATTCAACGGCAGGTATTACGGTGTTTTCGCTGCAACAAGAGCTTTGCCTGTACTCATTGCTTCCGCGATGGGTGGTTTGATAGTAGATCTGGCGGGTGATAATTACAGACTTCTGTTCCCTATCTCCGCTGTACTCATCTGGATCTCAATCCCATTGATCTGGTCTCTTGAAGAGCTGGAGGAAGAGTGATGGTTCTTTTTTTGCTCATATTTTTGCTTTTAGCATTTTTCATCTTCATCGTATTCATATCTCACAGGATGACCAAGCCCGAGAGGGATATAGGAGATTGGAGTCCAGGCGATTTTAAGATTGAGTACAGTGAAGTGTCTTTCAAGACCGAAGACTGTGTTGATTTGAAAGGGTGGTGGATCGATAAAAATAGTGATAAAACTTTGATATGCCTTCATGGATATACGGCGAGTAGATGGTATGAAGTGTACATGAAACCCATTTTGAAGATATTGAAGGATAAGAATTACAATATATTGATTTTTGATCTTAGAGCGCACGGAGAGAGTGGAGGTAATAGAACATCTTTTGGAATTAGGGAAGATCTAGATCTCAAAGCTTCGATAGATTGGTTGAAGAAAAATCATGAAAACCGTTGTAAGAAAATAGGATTGATAGGATATTCGATGGGGGCGGTTGTGGTCATCAAAGGTCTAGTTTCAGATAGAAGAGTGGATTGTGCGGTAGCAGACAGCCCGCCGATAGATATGGACTCGACGTCGGCGAGAAGTCTGAAGTATTTTGCTGGAATACCCGAGAGTTTCTACCATCTAGTAAAACCGGTCGTTCGCTTACTGTTCGGGGTCAAGACTTTTGACATGTTTAGGTATAAAAACCGTATTGACAAACCTCTGCTCCTCATAGCAGGTGAGAGTGATCCTTTAGTTCATATGTCCGAGGTTAGAAAATTTTACGAGGGAAGTAAAGATTGTGTGAAATTGTGGAAGACTGAAGGAGAACATGTCAGGACTATACAAACAGATTTCGAGAGTTACGAAAAAAAGATAACCTCTTTCTTCGAGGAACATCTGTAAGGTGTAGAATATGGAAAATAAAGATTGTAAGATAATCGCGCATCGCGGCGCTTCCGGTTTGACAGAATTCGATAATTCCCTCGAATCTTTTCAAAAGGCTGTAGAACTCGGCGCGGACATGATAGAATTCGATGTCAGAAAGACCAGAGATGGAGTTCTTGTAGCCTTTCACGATCCTGAGATCGAGGGGGAGAAGATATCGGATCTGAGTTACGAAGAACTTTTGGAGATAACTGAAGGGATAGGTTTCAAAGTTCCTACAGTAGGGGAAATAGTCAATCTTTCTAAAGACAAGATCGGTTTAGATATAGAACTTAAGGAAGAGGGCTATGAAGAAAAAGTTGTTGAGTTGGTGAGAGATAATTTAGACTATGATAGATATGTGATGAAATCCTTTTATGATAGGTGCGTTGAAGAAGTAAAGAGACATGATCCTGAAGTCAAAGCTGGATTGTTACTTGGTCTTGAGGATCCAAATTCTAAGATCAAGACACGGTTGTCTGAACTTTTTCCTAAAAGAAGATTGAATAGGTGCAAGGCTGATTTCGTGTCACCAAATTATCGGCTTTTGCGCTTTTTTTACCTTAAGAGGATGTGGAGACTGGGTTTTGAGGTGTTCGTATGGACGGTCAATGATGCGGGATTGATGGAACGTTTGATTGGTAAAGGAGTGGATGCAATGATAACTGACAGACCCGATCTTGCTTTGCGGGTGAGAGAAAAAAGTCAGTAAAGCTTTACAGATTTTTTATATCCATGAATTACCAATGCGATGAATACGCCGAGGATCATAATACTAGGTGATGTAAAACCTGGGATTTCTTTTTCCTCCTCTTCCTTTTCAATTATGAACGAATCGCTGATATCCTGTCCGCTCATGCCAAGGTCATCATGGACAGTTATCCGGATCCTTGCCTCACTAGTGGGTTCTTCTGGAATGGTCCATAGATAACTGCCTGTATCGTTCAGGTCTGTAGTAATATTAGACCATGAGGATCCGTTGTCGGTAGTATATTCTATATCGACCCCGGTGATATTTCCAGTTCCTTTTTCTGTATACCATTTTATCTCTTCTTCACTGTTACTTTCCCATGATCCCCCTTCCTGTGGATTCTGAATCTCTACGGAAGGTGGTTCTAATTCTTCCTGAGTGAGATGAGCTACCGTTCCTACGGCGTGACTCGTTAGGTTTGCTATCTGAGGTACCGTGAGCTTATCCAAGGTATCTTCTTCTGAATGGTAATGAGGATTGAATTCAGTTTCTATAGCTAGAGTAGCATCGTACCCTTCGTCCCAAAAACTAGCGTGGTCGGAGCGAGTTTCAGTGCTGTTGTACTCATAGGTGAAGTTGAGATCGACATCGTAGGTTTCGATCACGTCTTTCTGATAGTCCAACATCCATTCCGACTGCTCATCAGCGTGAAGAGTGATAGCCTCGTTCCCCTCCTCAGCATATCCCACCATATCGTAATTAAATTTCCCTCTTAGGTCTTCTTCAGGATCGACATTTGAAGCGTAATAGGAACTGCCGTGGAGACCTAATTCTTCCGCACCCCACGCAGCAAACCGTATAGTCCGATCGAACTCGTATTGTGACAGGATGCGAGCGCTTTCTAACATCAGAGCTATACCGCTCCCGTTGTCATCTGCACCGGGGGCGGATTCATTCTCTCCGTCTGAGTTGATGCTGTCAAGATGTGCACCTAGGATATAAGTTTGGGATGCGAGTTCTGGATCGGATCCAGGGAGTTCTGCGATCACGTTTGTACTT
>Ga0207421_10004038_pt1 | contig 17187 bp, 13 predicted proteins | sample SodLakKL_010_SED_4_FD_187542 | JGI IMG/M metagenome (GOLD analysis project Ga0207421, IMG submission 187542) | Alkaline sediment microbial communities from Lake Tanatar, Kulunda Steppe, Russia - 8KL_010_SED (SPAdes) (version 2) | ecosystem: Environmental > Aquatic > Non-marine Saline and... | reverse complement strand
AGATTATAATTATATAGGTATTGGAATGTATTATGATTGGTTAACTACAGGCAGAGTAGGATTGCCTTCATATACTGTAGATGACCCTAGAGTTGAGTTTGAAGTAACTGAAGTAACAATGGTGGATAACCCTTTAGCTGATATTCCAGATATTGAATATCAAATAGTTTTGTATAGAGCTCCATTTGATGGTGGCGATTGGGAAGAAGTTGAAACTATTAAGACTGATGATTATGGAGAATTTGAAATTACAGATGATATGGTAACTGATGAAACTGATTATTGCTATTTAGCTGTAGAAGAAAGAATAACTGGAGAATATAGTAATATAAAATGTACTGTAGATTTTGGATATGATTATGTAGAAGTGTTTTTAGATAAAGCAATAAGAGCTTTTGGAGAAGAAGTTTATATAAAAGGCCATACTGAAACTGAAGGAGAATTTGGTGGCGAAACTTTTTATTATGTATTAGAACGCAGAAAAAAAGATGAAACTCCTGAAGAAAATAATGATAAAGATAAAGATAAAGAAAACGATAATGGTGTTTGGGAAGAAGTTGGAGTTTTTGAATACCCAGGGCTTCAAGGTGAATTTGTTTTAGTTGATTATGAAGCTGATGAAGAAACAGAATATTGCTATAGAGTAATGGAAGATTCATTTCTGACTAATTGGTCTAATGAAGTGTGTGTTGATGAATTAGGGTTAGGTTATGAGGACATAGATGTAGAGCTAGTTGATTTGTTTCGGGGGTATGATGATATAATATATATAGAGGGTAAAATGATACCAGAAGGTGAATATGGAGGTGAAGTATTAGAATATCAATTAGAACGAAAAGAAAAAGATAGCGAAGAATGGGAAGTTGTTGACAATATAGAGTTTGATGGAATGATAGAAAGTTTCTTTTTATATGATGAACCTGGAGCTGGCGACTATTGTTATAGGTTTAAAGAAACTACTTTTGAAACTGACTATACTGACAGTAAATGCTTAGGCGACATTGAAGTATTTTTAAAAGACGCTGTAAGAGGTTTAGATAATTATGTAACCCTACACGCAAAAATGGAGCCTAATACTGAATATGCCGGTGGTAGCTTAGAATATAGACTTCAAAGAAGGTATGAAAGCCAAAGTAAATGGGAAGATATCAAAACATTTTCTAAGTCGGGGCTTCAAACAGAGTTTTTAATAGTTGATGATGACGCTAGGCCAAATGAAGATTACTGTTACAGGCTTAAAGAAATGAAATATGATACAGAATGGTCAGATACATTGTGTATAGACGCACCAACATGGCCTGAACTAATGTTTTGTGTATATATACCAGTAGTGTGGGATTTATATGTAGATGATGTAGAACTTACAACAGAAATAATGCAATCTATGTATGATATTGAAGAAAATGAAGTTGATTTTAATAAAGCTAAACAATATGGTGTTTCACTTTCTGAAGATGATATAGATTGGTATGAAGTCAATCAGCATATAGATGAAGTTGACCCAGCAGAATTGCTTACAGAAGAATTGATGGAAGTTTGTATGGGAGTTTGGGAAGAAGATATACCTGAAGTACCATATGAAATATTTGAATATGCTACAGCTGACTTTTGGAGCACAGTACCACATTTTATACCTAAACAAAGTTTTGTAGGAATAGGATTTAACTTTGATTTAAGTTTTAGTTATGAAAGTAATATAGAAGTTCATGTATCAGGATTAGAAAATGAAGAAAAAACTCCAGGGCTTTTAGGTATAGGATTTAATTACTGGCCTGTACTTGAAAGTAAGGACAAATATTAGGAGGTGTGCAAATGGCTACTGCATTAGAAAGAATTGGAATACAGCAACCTCAGACTTATGCAGATTATATGCAGGCCCAGGAAGAATTAGATAGGGCTTATACTATGACACAAATGCAAACTGGTGCACCTGGCTATACTGCCGGTGATGTAAGAGAAGCACAGGCCAGTTTACAACAACCTGACAGCCCAGCACAACAATTAGCTGATAGAGCAGATGAAAGACATTTTCAAATACCAGATTTTGATATATCTGTTGATTTGCCAGGTATTCCAGAAATGCCGGATAGACCAGATATGGTAGATATGCCGGATTTGCCAGAGTTTGAAGATAGACCCGATACTCCAGATTTACCAAATATACCTGATATGCCAGATAGGCCAGGTATGGGATTAGATGATATTTTAGCTGAAACTGACGCTTTACCAGATGAATTGTCTTTTCCTGACCAACCAGACATTGATTTTCAAACTCCAGATGTACCAGAATCACCAGGGTTAGATAGGTTTTTAGAAAAAGCAGATACTTTATTAACTCCAGAGTTTGAAAGAGCTAGAGAATCAATGGCTATGGAACAAGCTAGAAGGGGTATGGCTGGTATGCCGGCTGCTGATGTTATGCAAAGAGAGTTATCTGATGAAAGAGCTGCCAGAGAGTTAGAAGCAGCATTAGGATTAAGACAAGATGAATTTACTAGAAGTATGCAACAATTTGAAGGGGAACTTGCAGCTGAACAGGCTAGAACTCAAGCTGAATTAGGAGAAGCTCAAGCTCAAACTCAACATTTTGGCTCATTGTTAGAAGCAGTAGGGTTAGAGCAGCAAGGCCGAGCTCAAGAATGGCAAATGGGAGTAGAAGAAGCCATGACGCCCTGGCAAGCTGAAATGGAGCAAGCACAGTTAGGGTTTGGTCAAGAAATGGATAGATGGCAAGCAGGATTCCAAGAAGAATTAGCTGGATTTGACGCTGGTATGCAGCAAGCTCAATTTGACTGGCAACAAAGAACTCAAGATTGGGAAATGCAAATGCAAGAAACTTTAACCCCATTCCAGTTAGAAATGGAAAGAAGCCAGTTAGAACATCAAATGGGATTAGATGAATGGCAAACACAAGCACAGCAAGCTCAATTTAACTGGCAAAGACATATGGACACTACAGGGTTATTGCATGATGAGCATATGTTTAGGGAGCAGGCAGGATTAGAGCAATTGTTGCAAGAACAGCAAATGGAGCATGATAGGCGTATGCAGCGACAGCAGCAAGACGCTGGACTTATACAGCAAGCTATGCAACAGGGACATCAAAGAGATATGTTAGGTCTTGAGCATGAATTGCAAGCACAGCAACAGTTAGCACATGGAGCAGGTTTATATGGTGGAGCAGCAATGCAAACACCTGGTTTTGGACATACTCAGCTTGATAACTTTCTAAGACAATTCGGGCTATAAAAAGGTGGTGGATTAAATGCCTATAGATAGACAAGAAACTTTTGACCAAATGGCTAGAGGTGTAGCTTTTGAAACTGCTGCTCAAACTCAAGCACCAATGCAGTTTGGCCGGCAAGAAGCTATAGAAGCAGGGACTTATAGAGCAGAGGAGGACCCTCAATATTGGGAACATTTAGGTGTGGCTATGGATTTTCAAACTCCTGAAGCTCAAGAAGCCGTATGGCGTAAATATGGTGAAGGGTTACCTCACAGGAGCTTTGAAGAATTTCAACAGCAAGCCTTCACACCAGCAGAGGATACTCCAATGTATCATGAAATGCGACAAATTAGAGCAAAAACTGACCATATGATAGGAACTGAATTACCTCACGCTGCTAGAATGTTAGAAATTGATGAACAGGCAGCTCAATATGAATTAGATTCTATTGAAATGGATTTAGAGCTTATGAGTGAAACTTTTGAAGATAGGGTACAGCAAATACAGGCTGAAACTGAACATGCTTTTCTAACAAATGAAGCTATGGAAATGCAAAACGAATTTCAAGAATGGCAGCAACAGCTTGAAATAGAAGAATTAACCCCCAGACAGCTCAGAGAATACGATTTAGAGCTAGCAGGGCTAGAACAAAGGGTATTGCAAGATGAAAGGCTTGCTCCTCTTGAAAGGGACCTCATGGCTGCTCAGGTAGATGGTCAAAGAGCACAAACAAGAACGCAATTAGCTCAGGCCACTATGCAAGAATTAGAAGCAGACCAGATGAAAGAATTAGCAAGAAGTGGATTATTGCAAGAAGCCTTATTTCCTACAGGGCCAGAAGAAGGTTTAGATGATTCTTTTACTCCAGAGGATTTTACAGCTACAGATTTTGATAGGGCTATGCTAGGACTTCAATCAGGTGCAGGTATGGAATATATTAGAGAGTATTTAGGAGATTATGCTGATACAAGAGGTGGCTCTGAATTATCTCCAGAACAATTTATAGACGCTATTACAGGGCCAGAAGGATATGTTCAGGACCCTGAAAGGGGTACATTGTGGTTTCCCCCACACTATATGCAAGATATTGCTACAGGCCAAATAGACCCAGCAGAAGTATTGGTCCATGAAGATGATTTGTGGCAGTATTTTGATACAGAAACCGAAGATGAAAATGATACAGAAGCTGTAGAAAAAAGGTTAAGAGATGACTATGGACTTTAAGGTGGTGTAGATAATGTCTAATTATTTTGGTCAATATTCAAGAGAAGATATAATCCAAAGAGCTGATACTTTAAGGGAAGAAAGAGCACAAAGGCAGGAGTTTGAGCATGAGTATGCTGATTTTAGAGCTAGCGAGCAAAGAGCTGATGAATTTGAAATGGATAGAAATATAGCTCATAGGATAATGAACAGAGGGGCCGAAGCACTTTATGGAGTATATGAAAGCTGGCAAGAAAGAGATATTGATAGTGTTGAAATTGATATTTCTGAAGAAAGCCATAGCCGGTTTGTTGATACTCCAGGATTAAAAGGTAGAGGTAATAGAAGATTTGAAATTGAAGAAGAAACAATTGATAGAATAAATTTAAGAGAATTTGACCCTATACATCAAGTAGAAACTCAAGTCAGAGATTTTGGCGATAGAATAATGCAAGCTGCTAGTGGGTTTGATATAACCAGCATTGTTCCTGAAACTGATGATTTAAAAGATTTTGGACGCAGGGTTATCACACCATCAAGAGAAACCACAATGAGCTGGGAGGAAAGGATAGAAGAACATTTTACAGAAGAACCTTCTGCTGCTGCTGATATAGCTGTTAGCCTGCAAGACACTTTAGTTGATGTAGGAGAAAGTATTCCTGAATGGATAATGAGGGCTTCATCAAGAGCTACAAGTAGTTATACTGGTGTTCCAATAGAAGATGTAACAGAGCTTTCAGGATATGAAGAAATAGCAGATTATGAATCAGTAACAGCTGATATTGTAGGAGAAACTGTAGGCTTTTTAGGCCAAATGGCTATAGTAAAATCTGGTATAGGAGCAGCAGGAGCTGGGTTAGGAAAGGTTGCTCCACAAATAACAGAAGCCTTTAGAAGTTTACCTTCTTTAGTTCAAGCTGGTGCTGAATGGGGAAGCTACCTTATGGGTAGAGATATATTCGAGGACCAGGTTTGGGAATCAGCAAGGCGTGATGAATATGATGAAATAATTCAAGAACATCAAACACTAAAACAATTAGCAAGTATGGGGCTTGTTGATGAAAGTGAAATTCCTTCAGAAGAAGAATTGCCTTCATTTAGAGAATTTGCAGGAATGACCCTTCCTGATTATGTTCAATCTTTTGGTAGAGGTTTTGCAGCTGGTGCTGCAGGAGAATTAGTAGCTCCAGTTATTAGAGAAATGGCTGTTAGAGAATATATTCCTGATAGTATTTATCCTTTAACGCAAGGGTTTGGCACAGGTGCAGCAAGAGGTGTAGCATATACAGGAGTAGATAAATTATTTCACCCTGATGATACTACAGCAAAAGATTTAGGTTTGAATATGATTATGTTAGGTTCTTTAGGTGTTTTAGGAACAGCTGGAAAATGGGACGAAATGAGAAGTACTGTAGATTATATTAACAAAGTATATAAAGCTAGTGGTGTTTCAAAATACCCTGAAAATATGCAAGAGTTAAATAAAATAAAACAAGACGCTGAAAATTTTAAAGACCAGCTTTGGAATATTGGCCGAAACGCATTATACTATGAAAATTTGATTAATGAGCAAAAAATAAATATGTACAAAGATAAACCACGAATGAATGAAACTGACCCTTATGGCGATAGACCAATTAATTTTGAAGATATGAAAGTGTTTAGAAAATATACTGATTTAACTGATGGTCAAAGAGAGTTTTTGATGGACCAGATAACTGCTAATTATATGGGATATCAATCAGCTATAAAACATTTAGAACAATTAAGCATACCTATGGGTATGAAAGATGGATTATTCAAAAAGATTAATGACATATTTGAAAATACTGTATCTGATTCATTTACATCTGTTGGTATGGACAATATGACATTTGACGCTATTACAGGAGATTTAAAGCCAGCTAAACCTGTTACTCAAAGACCAGGTCTAGTAAAAGGTGTAGAGCTAATAGAAGATGTTGCTAAAATTGATACTACACCAGACGCTAAAATGGCTTTACAAAAATTAACTGCTTATGGGAAATCTAAAAATGACAATATTGTAGATTATAATAATAGAATAGGTGGATTTGAAAGAGTAAAAAGCATTTTAGATACTGTAGGCACACAAAATTTAGATAACCAAACTTTTGGAGAAATATTATCTAGCGAAACTCCACTTCAAACAGCTAAAGAGTTAGGGGTTTGGGAAGGAGAACCAATTGAGTTAGGCCCTGTTAGAGCAGATGATGTTCAAAGTGTAAAAGCCAGCAAAACTATTGATAGTGATGATATTGAATTTATGTCAAGGTCCGAAATTGTAACAGAGTTAGGAGAATATAAGCCATCTAAATCTTTTACCCCTGATAAATACGCTAAAACAGCAGTATCAGAGTTATCTGATGAAGAAGTTTATAAACTAGGAGTAGCTACTGGAATATTTCCTGAAAATTATATAAATAATTATGATAAATTTAGAGATAGTAGGCGTGAAATGCTAATTGAAGAATTAAAATTTGAAGTTGACCCTGAATTTGCTAAATTTGCCATTGAGGAATATGGAATTGAAGAAGGAAAAACAATCAGCAATCTCAAAGGTTATCCTAAAATGGAAGTTGTATCTGTTAGTGAAAAATATACCGGCCATGTTAAACTTAAATATCCTGATGGTATGACAGAAGATATAGATATTCAGACAATCGCTGAAAAAACTATGGATACTACTGAAGCTCTTGATTCAACACCTTATGGTAATGTAAGACAAATAAGTTTTGATGAAGTACCTGAACAGACGAAAGAAGGATTGGGGTATCGTGCTGGTGAAATAAGAAAAAGCGAATCATTATTTAATCAAGCAACTTCTTTTAGAGGAACAGGTCATTTTGGCACAGGGGTTTATTTCTTTGGCAACAAGCAATCCAGAGGATTTGAAGGTTATGTAGAAAAAGGAAGGCCAGTTCATGAAATAGATATAAGTGATTATAATTTATACAAGCCTGATACAGAAACTGAAGCTAAACAATTACACAAATTTCTCAAACATATTAACCAATATATATCTGACCCCGAAGGTAAAGAAGATTATTTATCAAAAATAATGACTACCTCTAGACTTGGTTTGCTTGACATTTTTAAAGATATTGATATGGATAATGAAGAATTTATGGAAAATTTTATAAATGATTTTCTGGAATTAAAAGAAACGACAGACCGTTCAGATTGGCGAGATATGGATAGTGCTTCTACAGCCTTAATGAAAGAATTAGGTTATGAAGGTGTTGATGTAACACATCTTCCGGGTTTGGATACTTCTAGATATGGTAGCGTTATTTACAATTTAGAGAAAAGTGTACCTACTAGTGATGAATTATCTAAAGCTGAAAAAGAAGCTATGGATTTTGGTAGAGAGCCATTTGCCACAGAAGAAATACACGAGTTAGAGTTAGAATTAGCAAAATCAGCAAAAGAATTAGAAGATAAGCTATCAAGGTCTATAGAAAAAGTTAAACAAGGAGAAATGCCGGAATCTTACATTTATGATGAAGTGAATAAAGTTGAAAGAATAGCTAGACAGTTAACTGAAGAATATGAAGAATACTATGAAGAACAGAAACTTGATTTAGACTTTTTCCCACCGGATATGAAATACAGTTCATTTGTAGATTATGCTAAAGATATACAAAAGATTTTAGAACGAATTGATAAAGGACAATATCATAAAGATTATAACTTTGATGAAATAGATATTATAACTGCAAGACAATATGTTGATGATTTAGGCAAGGATTCAGTTAGAGCTAAAAAGAAAGCTATGAAAGAAATAGATAGAGTAATAAAAAATGCTACAGATGTTTATGTTGAAGCTAAGGCTGAAGATGTATTAAGAGAGATTGAAGCTAAAGGTACTTCATCTAAAAAAACTAGATTTCAATATGAGTTTGTTAAGTTAATGAAGGGCGATTATACAGCAGAGGAATCAACAGAAAAATTATCTGTTATTCAAAGTCAATTAAGAGATACTTATGGTACTGCTGATGAAAGATATGACATGATATATCAAATGTTTGAAGAAGCTGCTAAAGGTCAACCTAAAGTTAATATTAGCACACCTAAAGGAACTATGGAAATAACCAATGACCCTGTAGTATTATCTAAAATAGCCAGGGAATTAGGAGCTAAGTTAAAGCATAGTGAATTAGATGAAATGAAACCTGATGTTGAGCAAGTAAAACCAACAATACCTGAAGATTTAGCTAGAGAAAATTATTATGTACAACAAGGCGAAAACTTTATAGAATCTTTAAGTGCTAAACCATTTGCGATAGAAGGATTAGAGCATTTAGACTTGTTTAGGTATAAGCCTTCAAAAGAACCATATGATATTAATTCGGGGATTTTAAATGCTACTGATTGGCACATTGTTGAAGCTGAAACAGGAACAAACTTAGTAACAGGAAAAACTATAGCTGACGCTGCTAAAAACCTTAAAGATTTATTAGATGAAAAAGGAGCAGCAAAAATTGAAAAAGTTATAGAAAAAGCAAAAACAGAAAAAGGTTTAGTAGCGCCGAGGTATGATGAAAATGTAGAGCCAACAACACCACAAATTGATTATAAATTAAAAGACACCAATAAATCTTTATATGATAATGATACTAATCCTGAAACACAAAAGTTTTTGTATAGATTATCTAGTAAAGATAATTCTGGTTTTGATGATGAAAGATTTTTTCATAGTATTGGTGATGTTCAGCCTTATAATAGGCCAGTTTCTAAACAAGAGATTGAAGAAATCGTAACAATAGATTTTGGAATTCCATTATTAATTGACGAAATGATTAATAGTAAAGAAGCTGGTAGTTATGATTTATCAAAAGAAGTTGTAAGAATAAGAGATTATGGTGATATGGAAGTATTAGGCCATGAAATGGGCCACCATATATCTAAAACTTTAAATTTAGAAGTAGGGAAATACCCTAGTTTAATAAATATATTAGAAGATGAAGGGTTAAAAAATTATTATCCAGAAGAACTTTGGAGTATTGAAGGTGGGGCTGAGTTTTTTAAGTTATATTTTAACTTTCCAGCTGAAGCTGCCAGAAAAGCCCCGAAGTTTTCAGCACATTTACAGGAAAAATTAGAAGCTAATCCTGAGTTTCACAAAAAAGTAGATAAACTCCAAAAAGCTATTATTACTTGGCACTCTCAAGGTGGAGTTGAAAGAACAAGACATTCTATATCTAAAAGAGATACTATGCGTAAAAAATACTCTAAACTAAAAGATTTAGTTAACTACTATGCGTTTGCTGATGACGCTAAACTCCAGGCAGTATTGAGAGAAGCAGCCGGTATAGATTGGACCGAAATAGAAGCAGCAGAAAACCCAGTTAAATTATATAGGCTATTCAATAAAGTTGATGATAAAGTGTTATCTTTTCTTAATAAACGACAATTGTCGCCAGAACATGACCCCAGAGAGAGCAGAGGTGGAGGGCCACCATTAAAAGATATTTTAGCTAATGTAGCTGATGATATTGAAATGCCAACACTCTGGGACGAAATTAAAATGAAAATGCCATTTTTAGAAACCCCTGAAATTGGTATTGGTGATTTCACTACATGGGCAGTAGCCAAACACGCTTTAGAAAGAGAAGCTAAATGGATAGCCAATAATGTTGTTGAAAGCACAGAGTTAAAAGAGGAAATTATTAATGCTGTTGAAAAAGGAGATAAAGAAGATTATCTTGCTACAATAATTAAAGAGTTTTCTCCAAAAATAGGGCAGGCTACAGGATTAAGGCCTGACGATATATTAGAAACGATAAAAGAATTAGAAAAGCCTGAGTTTGTAGAAACTGCCAACCAGTTACAAAACTATTTTAATAATCTTATTGATTATTCAGCTAAAAGAGGTGTATTTTCTCAAGAACAAGCTGATAATATTAAAAATGCCTATAATTGGTATATGCCTATGCACAGAGTTTTTGGAGAATCTGATGATATATTCCCTTCAGGCAGTTTTAATAAATTTGCTAATTTACCCGAATCAGTTAAATCTGCTTATGGCTCTCAAAGGACAATAGACGACCCCATTAAAAATATAATTAGAAATACACAGTATATGATAAGAAATGCTGACGCTAATCAAGTCGGTTTATCTCTTATAAATTTAATAGATGAATATGAAGGGTTAGGAAACTTAGCTTACAAGCTAAAAGACAGGCAGCAAGTTAGGGAAGTGGCTTTAAAACAAATTCAGGATTCTTTAATAGACGCTGGGCTAGAACCTGAAGATTTAGACGCTTTAGACTTAGATGTATTAGCTACACTATTTGAGGGCCGAGATTTCTTGACTAAAAAAGAACAGCGAGAAAATGTAGTTTTAATTAGAAATAATGGAAACCTTGAAGCATGGAAAATGCAGCCAGAGTTATATGAGTTTATGGAAAACATTAACCCTGAGCTAGCAGTAGCTACAGGTAAAATAATGAGAAATATGTTAAAAGTATTAAAAACACCAGCCAGTTTGTTTGCTAAAGGTGCTGTTTATAATCCAGCATATTCATTAATAATTAACCCTTTGCGTGATGAAATAAGAGAATTAGTTTATCAAAACAGTCAAATGGCTGATAAATTCAAATTCTTTCAAAGCACATTAGAAGGAATAATAGGAATATCAGGTCTTGATAAAGATGAGTTTGAAGCATTGGTGTTAGGAACAGGTGTAACAAGAGGTAGTTTCTTAGGATTGTTAGGCTCAGATGACCCCAGGTCGATAAAGGCTCTTTTAAGTGATAAATTAAATAAAAACCCTGTTGACTGGTTAGCTACTATGACGAAATTTACTCAGGAAACAAGATATAAAGGGTTTTTTGCTGAAAAACTTAAAGATATAGATAATCTTTATGACTTAGAGCCAGAAGAATTTTACAGAAAAACACTTGAAGCTGGTTATGACGCTTCTTCAGAAATTATGGAAGATTATAGTGTCAAAGGAAAGTTAGGACGGCACGCTGATAAAGCATTTGTTTTTGCTTCATCAGGTTTAACATCATTAAGACATATGTATAAAAAGTTTCAGGACCCAATGACATGGTTAAAGGCTATAGCTTTTATACAAATACCAGCTATTCTTAACTGGTTTAGAAATAAAGATAGACCAGAATATCAAGAGTTAAGTGTTCATGATAAAATTTATTTCTGGAATATCTTTACTGATGATGGTCAAAGATATGCTCCTCCCAAGCCATTTGCACCAGGGTTTATATTTGGTGGTTTGACAGAATTAACATTAGACGCTATATATCAACAAGAACCAGAATTGATACTAGAAGGTCTGAAAACAACATTTAATTTAGGTATGCCAAACTATGAAATGCCACATTTAATATCATATATTGAAATAATGACTAATAGGCGTTGGGATAGAGGTACAGATATTGTTCCTATGGGAGAGCAAATGTTAGAACCACAATATCAATACTCACACTATACATCTGAAACTGCTAAATATTTAGGTAGCAAATTAAATATGAGCCCATATAAAATAGACCATGCAATAAGAGGACAATTCAGTAGATTGGGGCAAAATGTACTAGATACTGGAGAATTTGCTGCTGGAGCTCAAGGCTTCCAAGAAACATTAGCTTCAATATTAGGTGTTTATAGAGAACCATTCCAAACTCCAGTATCTGTAGATAAAATATATCAAGCCAGAAATGAAGCTCAATCTGTTTACAGGACATTTGATGAAGAAGAATCAAGGAATATTCCAGAAGATGAAATGACTTATACATGGCAAGAAGCAGACGCAGCCGAAGAATTATTTAGAGAATTAAACGATATAACGAGGACTTTTTCTTATATTAATCAATTAAATAGTGAAGCCCAAAAACTTGATATAGATTCAAGGGTTAAAAATGATGTAGCTAGCTATCTTAATATGTTGCAAGTGGATATAGCAAGGGAATACAGAGGTAAATCTGGCTTATATGTTGAAGATTACTTTACTGAAGAAGAATTAGACACTATTCATTTAGTATTGCAAAATTTAGACTAGTCTGGTAAACTTTAGTTAAAAGCAGGGGGGCAATAATATGGGCTCAGAAGCCATGAGTGCTGTATCCGAAATAACATTCGGCGTTTTATTTATAGGTCTATTTTCACTTTATGTTCAGCTTTGGAAGTCTTTAAGGAACGATTATAAAAAAAGAGAAGATGAACACAAAAAAACTACAGCAGAATTAAGAAATACTAACAAAGAAATGTTAAACACTAATCAAACATTCGCTAACACTCTGAAAGGTTTTGAAAATACTTTAAAAAAATACAATGAAAAGCTGGCTAAACTTCATGAAATTGACATTAGACTGCAAAGACACGACTGCAAATTAGATAAAATTAAAAATGATTTAGACGATTTAGATGATACTGTGGGGGATATATGTAGAGATTTGGAGGGGGTTGATATTCATTAGTTTTGAAAAAGTAATAGAAGAAATTCTGCATTATGAAGGTGGCTATGTTAACCACCCTGATGATAGAGGTGGTGAAACCAATATGGGGATTACTAAGGCTGTGGCTAGAGATTTTGGCTATGAAGGTGATATGAAGGGCCTTGATAAGGAAACTGCTAAGCGAATATATTGGGAAAGATACTGGAAAGCCATGAGTTTAGATGAATTTGAAGATGATAACTTGCAAATAATTATATTTGACACAGGAGTTAACATGGGGACCCAGACAGCTATATTAAAACTGCAAAAAGCGTATAACCTCATTACAGGCGATTCTATTGCTGAAGATGGTATAGTAGGGCCCGAAACTTTAAACGCTGTTAATGGCTACTCTGGGCGTCCTCAGGAGCTAAAATTTGCTTATATCATTATGAGAGGAGAAAAATACTTCAATATTGTCAGAAATAACTCCTCACAAAGAAGTTTTATTAGGGGCTGGCTAAATAGACTGTTAAATGTAACTTCTGATATTAGTAGTGATAGAGATATTAACGCTAAGCCTGTGGAAAAAGAAGAAATCACTGTGGATAAAGCTGTGGATTTCTTATCCGACAAATTAAAGGAGGTCTTCAAATGAGAAAGAGAGCATTAATGATAGCATGGCCTTTAGCAAGAAAAGCCCTGCAAGGTATCTGGGATTCTTTTTGGGAAGTAATGTTTGAAGCTATTGAGTATGCTGAAGAAGAATGGCCTAGTGCTAGTCAAAAGAAGAAAGAATATGTCGAGGAGAAAGTATTAGAGTTTGTAAATGAGAGAGCAGACCTAAACTTTATTACTAGGCAGGCTGTAAGGCTCTTTATCAACGCTATGATAGACAATGTAATCGAGGAGCTAGAAGAAACTTTAGGTGAAGATTGGGTTGATACTGTGAAAGATTATAAAGGTGATTTGGCAGATAAAATACCTTTTATAAATTAAATAGATAACCCCCGGCTAATACCGGGGGTCTTTAGCTTTACTCCTGGGTCCATTTCACTACATCTTCATGATATTCAACATCACACACTATTACTGATTTGCTCTTATCGCCGACTGTTTTAGTTTCTACTCTAGGCTCAGAGAATGTTACAATCTCCTTATCATCAATTATTAGAGTTTCCTCTCCATCATCTTCTTGCTTTAACTCTACTCTTTCATTGAAATCCTCCTGGTCCTCAAACCCTCCAGGGTAAATTGACACTATCCTATTCATTAGCCTGTTTTTAGATTCATAAAACTCTTTCAAAGACTGTTTAGTTTGGCCGGGAAAATCATTTTTATTCATTTTTTATTACCTCCTTATATGCTTCGCTATCTGCAAACCAATCTCTTAATTTAATACACCTTCTAAACATACAGGTAAAATCATCTGATGTCGCTTTATCTATTCTCCAGGTACAATTTGTGCAATTTTTATTTCTAAATTGACGCATTTTCTTTTTCTTTGCTATGTTTTTATTTTTCTTTTGATACTCCTTAAACTTCTTCTTAGCCAGTTTTTTAGCTCTTTTGAATCCTATTGGTCTATTTCTAAATAAAGCTAGTGATGGTAAATCTGGTCTTTTTTCTTTCCTAAATTTCCTGTATTCACTTCCAGTTATGTTTGCTTTCCCATATGCTATCATAGCTTTAGTAACACTATTTATCATCTTATATACACTTATTTTCTTTATTTGCACATCACTATTATTTACAAGGTAATCTGTTATAGCTTTTTGTGCAGCTCTCCAGCCACCAAGTCTTTTCCTTATCGTTTGGTAGTTAGGCAATGAAGGATTAACTTTATTACAATAAAACTTAAAACTCTCAAACCTAAGGCTTTTAATTTCAGTATATGCTTCAACAGCTGCTTCTATTATTTGTTCATCACTATAAGAGTTAGTCTTACCCATACTACCCTCCCTTCTGTATAATGCCTTCAAGTTTTTCAAGTTTCTTTTCGACTTGCTTCTTGCAATCATCTTCACCAAACATTATTTCCAACTGCCTTAACACTACATATGCGTCAGCTATTTCAGCAATCACTTTCTTTCTGTTTCTAAATGCCTTATCGTTTAAGTATTTAATTAATTCTGATGATAACTCATTAAGCTCCTCAACACTTTTAAGTATCTGATTCTCAATTCCCCATTTTTGTATAGCATTTTTGCAAATTTTATCTTTCTCCATTTTTACCCTCCTATAATATAAACTATTACTTCCGGCTTATCTCCAACCTTCCATTCCTCCTGAAATCCTTTAATCTGGCCCCAGCCATCATCAGGCAGGGTCCCATAGCTTACTAGACCATCAATAATAAACTTCTTGCCGGCCACTATATTATCCGGGTCCTCTCTCCTGTTCTGCCTTACATATATTAATTTCAGCTTACAGCTTTCAAACTTAGGCACATCAGCCATAGCACAGGCTATCTCTACCTGCTCCTGGATTTCCTCTTTCATTCTCATATACCTAGACCAGTGAGTTTTAGACTTATTTATTATTTCATTGAGATTGGGAGTTTTAACAGGTACTGTCAGCTTAAAGACTTCACCTTCAGCAGCACCTACAATATCATCATCTTTTTTAAGCTGCTCCCTGTATCTTTCTGGTAGTTCACCTTCACTATTTATCCTCACCATTATCACTCCATTGGTCCTTATAATTGATTATGCTATCAAAATATCTGCATTGACTGCAATTATCCATTCCTATAAGATACTGGTCCTTTTTTTCGCAGTATCTAGCCTTATGCATTGACTTATCAAACCTAAACTTCCTCCTAAACCATACACACATATACCTAAAACTTGTACATACAGGGCAGTATTCTCTAGTGGTCAAGTTTTCGCAAATTTCATTCTCGCATTGTCGCATTAATCCCCTCCCCTCATCTTCTGTCTCTAACTCCTTCTAATTTAAAACTTCTACCTAAATAATAACAATCATCAGTTTGTTCCAATATCTCAAAAACTACAATATCTTCATCTTTTTCATAATCACATTTACCTTCCCCATAATTACAGTATAAATGAGAGTCTAATGCCCCAAATGAATGAATACAATCTCTGCACTTTTCCATTGTTGCATATGGAGTATAAAGACCACCTTTAAAGTGTTGTTGGTATTCTCCTTTAGGCCTTTTATAATGTCTCATTTTCTACCTCCTCATAAAGAAGGCACTCCTCATTATAAATTACATTAGTTCTCATTTTTATCCCGCCTATCTCTGCACTTATCACAGAAATTTCATTCATCTTCTACCTCCTTCAGCTTCCAGGGGAAATAATATTCCCCACATTCATCACAGATATAGATATTCGGCAATCCCCGGCTATAGTATAATTCTTCTCCACACTCTGGGCAGTCCATTACCATTCCTCCCTTTAAAATGGCACCTCAAATTCAAAATCTTTATCACAATGGGGGCACTCTATAACCTCATGATACTCTTTTTTCTTTTTCTCATCATAGGCCATAGTTTTCATAGTGTCGGGGTCAAATAATAGTGTGCCGGTGTCTTTGCATACATCACAAAAGTTATCACTCAAGTTATCAGCTCCCTTCAATTTTTGGTGTACTATTATTTAAACTTTTAGCTAACTTATTAATCTCCTCCCTTTGAGAAGGGGGTAATGCTGATTTTTCCTCCTCTCTATCCTTTAGACTATTGTATATTTCCTTGTATCTGGTCTGTGCATAGCTCAGCTTTGCGTCTGTAAGGCCACCAATATATGATAACCCTCCTAGTGTCTTTGCTGCCTTCAGGGCCCTCTCAGAGAGCTCAGAAACAATTCGCTTATATCCATACTGTACTCCATGCCTTCTAATAAGCTCTAATGTCTGATTCCAGGCTTCTTCCCAGGTTTCCTTCTCCTCCTCGGTCTTTTGCAATTCTCTTATCTCTTTAACTATTTCAGCAGGAGTAGGAGGCCATTCCTTTTTGGCTACTAGGCTCTTAGTGGCTGCTGATACTATCTTGTATGGGTAATCCTTCAGGTAATCATGCCAGGTAACAGCCATAAACTTACTCTTAGCCTTAGTTTCCTTAGGATATTGAAATTTCTGATTATAAAAACTGTCTAAGAAGTTTAAAAGTTTTAAAGTTTCCTCTTTAGTCATTGGTAACACTCCCTAATAAATCATATTTCATTCATGTTGAATCACACTTTCAACATCTTTTAGTCTTTCCCCGATTGCTGACACTACTGGTATTGTTGCTGAGTTTCCTGCCTGTTTATAGAGTTGACTATCAGAATTGACCTCTGCTGCTTTCTCGTAAGCCCAATCAGGAAATCCCTG
>Ga0207421_10004037_pt1 | contig 17191 bp, 20 predicted proteins | sample SodLakKL_010_SED_4_FD_187542 | JGI IMG/M metagenome (GOLD analysis project Ga0207421, IMG submission 187542) | Alkaline sediment microbial communities from Lake Tanatar, Kulunda Steppe, Russia - 8KL_010_SED (SPAdes) (version 2) | ecosystem: Environmental > Aquatic > Non-marine Saline and... | reverse complement strand
AGCAACCTCTATTTGCTGAATTCCTACAAATTCTGGCAGGCTTTTTCTTTCTTCAGGTTCCATTTCTTCCAGACAAAGCTCAATAACTTCCTTTAACTTCACCTGCAGTTCATCAAGTGTTTCGGCCTGCGTATGAGCTCCAGTCACCCCTGGAACAACGGCTACATATAAGCCTGAATCGACATCTCTTTCTATATAGGCAACCAATTTAGATATCATAAGATAACCCCTTCCTTGTGCTTGATATTGGTATTGATAATGCTCTAACTTATATTTATTTTACCTAGAAGAATTTTGATAAATACATGACTTGAGTTCTACTGTTTTGCAATAACATTATTTTACATTCGCCACCAAGGATATGGAAATATTTTGAACATACTATTTTGAACATACTATTAAAATTATACCATGCCTAGTAGTTAACTTCAAGATCGTCAAAAATGGCCTCAGGCATTCCGCAAATGAGCTTTAAAAATAGCTCCGCTAATCTTAAGGCGTATTTTTGATCAAATGCGCAATAACTAGCAAAATCTGTGACGCATCAAATAAGAACCATATTTCAAGGCAAATAAGACAACCACGGTCAAAGGATACCCTCAATACCCATCTTTAACCTCGTTAGTTAAAGCTTTGAGGTTTTTCCCAATGTGACTGATTGCCAGGAAAAATGCCCACGCGCCTGTTCCTTGTAACATGATTTATTTTTCTTGTTCATGCTCTGCCAGCAATTTCCATGCTTTTTCCAGATCCTTTTTATGCACTTCAACCCTGGCGGTCAGTGTAACGGGAACATTTGCAGGGTAGCTACGGGTAACAGGGGTGGACATCCTGCACCTCACTCCACCACCTTTAAGGAGAGAGGTTGTTGCCTGTGCCAGCCTGACCAACGGCATCATTGCCAGCGGCTTCGTATACAACCTTCCAGCTTCTTTGCTCTTGCCAGTAAAAAAGTATTATTAAAAGGATAATTACTATTACCAGTAATGTGCTAAAATGTTCAACAAACCATTCGGTCACCATTTTTCATTTCTCCTTTACCAATCCCTTGAAAATATTCCTTGCATACCTTTTAAGAGATTTATACTACAATGTGAGGTTGAAATTAAAATTTCCTACTCCTTGAAAAAGCTTCATTATAGATTTGGTTAAGGTTCGATTAAGTGCTTCTTTAAATCATCTAGCCAGACACTAAAGAAGTTTTTATATTTATATTCTAGATTGGTATTTATGCCTAATCCTATGTCTTCTCTAATATGTGCCTTAATTTTTGTTCCTTTTTCCACTTCTTCTAATTCAATTATTGTTTTTTTAGGTAGACATGTTACAGGCGTAAGGAAAGTCCCTAACAATCTGGTTATTATAGGTGACCCATGTTTAGCAGATATTTTTTTTGGGTTTTTCTCTATAATAACCATTCTGTGTTTTCTCATAAAATACAGTATTTTATCATATACGTTGTTTTTCTTATCTTCAACTACCCACGAACTGCTTAGCTTGGCATCAGTCATAAAATACCTCCTAAAATATGATAGAATAATTAATGTTACCTTATTAAAAGCCTTTCAACCTGCAAAGTTTATATCCCTCAAATATTTGACTCGCGCGCATATCAGTACCCCTTATAATGGAATAATCATCTACGGCAAACCATCCCTCTACCCCTTCGGAACTCTTTGCCAGGCACTGCGGACCGGCCGGGTCGATGGCACCAATGGCAACTGCTTTCGTATCTTCTTTAAGATCAACAATCTCAGTGTCCCCTGAAAGGCTGTCAGATCTAACAGTAATGGATAGATCGTCTATCTCCAGGGTAAACCCCTGCTGACCTTCCTGGCCATAAAGCCTTACGCTACTGCGCTTCATACTGCCGTCTTGCAGTCTGACCAGCTCAGCTTTTTTTTCGTAAAATGGATCTTCATACTGGCTTAGACCGGGAATCTTATTTTTGTTTTCCTCAGTCTGTTCATGGTTGGCGGTTATCTCTATCTCTTCGGCATCCGAGTCATTAACCCTATTCCCAGGTTCTCCAACCCCTGAGGAACAACCGGCAAGCAGAAGAAAAAGCAATAATCCCACCAACGTGGTGGTTCTAATGATGCAATTCATAACAGACACCTTTCACTTATTGGATTTGGTATTCTTCCTGTTTGTGTCGCACCATCTAAATACGTAATAACCAAGAATCTAGACTAGTTAACACTAGTATCTTGATCATAATAGTAATACCCATAAGCTCTCAGAACTACATACTTATCAAAACTTGAGATTCTTTTTATTTTCCAGCTATCATAATGATTTTTTAGCAACAATTCTTCTCTTATTTCAATGTCTTCTTTTTTGTCGTAGCTCACCTTTATATCGACGGAGATGCGTCGAAGCGATCTGTCTGGAGGTTTGCTGCCAAATGACGTAGTGTTTTCTTCCGACTTGTCGGGCAACTCAAGAATATCTATTGAATAACCGGTCAATTCATTTATTTCTTCAAGCGCATGCCCTCTATTATAATGCTCAAACATCTCTACTTTGGTTCCCGGCTCATAATAAAACTGGCTCAATGCAAAAGAATATCTTTCCCTTTCCAGTGCTCTGTAGTAATTTTTTACAGTTTCCAATATTTCTGCTTCATCTTCTTCGGTTATTTCATTGCCACACCCAATTAATAGAAACAAGAAAAATACTAATGATAGCAATAGGGGTTTTTTCATGACATTTTCACCACCTCATTTAATTCTTCTCTTTCCTTAAAATGCAATAGTAGCTACTAAATAGAAAGGAGAAAGCAAAACGACCACCACTCCCGCACAAATAATTGATAACATACATCTTTGTTGTTTAGAAAAAAGTAAAATGCACGAGTTTAAAGTTCCACCAGGTAACTTAATTTAATAAATCTATCATTAGGATGAATTATCACTAAGACCTTCTACAATCAGAACTCCTGCGACCACACTTAAAACCAACGTGGTACCTCCCCCCGCAACAAAAGGAGCTATAAATAGGGTTGAGAAAAAGCCTTCAAATCCAAATGAAAACAAATTTGATATATTAGAAAAATCTATAGGCTGAAAACGTCCTAAGCGAAAAAAGTAAAATAAATGATAAGTTGGTATTGAGCTAATCAAGCCTAGTACAATACCAGGCACCAACTTTGGGTTAAATTTAAAACCTTTTTCTACTATTTCTAAGACACGACGCCACTTAACCAGCATTCCCATTAAAATAGCAGATGCGGATCTGATCAGATAAGGTGCTACCATATCATCGGGTTGCAATCTTTGACTTGCTTCCATAAGCTTAATATTTGCAGAAGCTATCAACTGTAATAGCAACACCCCAAAAATGAAAATTGCTATATAAGCACCAGCATTTTTAAATACAACATAATTACGCTTCAATCCTTATCCCCCCCCATTATAATTAATCGGCTTCTGCTCAGACATTTTTTTAAAACGCCTTTATAACTTCCTAAACTTCTTTTGCGTACTATGTTATTTCATTGATTAATCTCAATCTGCTGTTTTATGATCTCCAGCCTTTCCTTTTGCTCGCTTCTAAAGCGTTCTATGAGGTATTCTTCTACTACCTCCGGAGCGATGAAGTCTAATTCTTCACTGCTCCTAAATTCTACCATATAGGAAATGTCATCTTTTATCTTCTTTTTCAAAGAGTATCCAGCTACCCTCTTTTTTAACAACAATGTCGGACCCATACCGAGCATACGGAGCATCTAAAATTCCCCTCATATTTGTTTGATCGTTCTCTGCTGGCATTTGTGATAAAGGCACTTTGGATTCAATCTTTCCAAGAATATCGTCCTCATTAATCTCATCACGATACACTTCTGTCCATCTGCAAAAATAAATGGTATCATCTACCATTATAGATGGATGACGTGCATCCGGTACATCTGGCGGCACGTCTGGTGTAGATACACCACGTTGGCTGTCACAACCCACCAACAAAACTGCCACACAGGTCAATGCCAAAAACAATACAACAAGCTTATTCATATATTATTCTCCCTATACTCTCAAGTTTACTTTACCATGCTCTTTCATTCGCAGTTATCCATTTTCTCATGGATGAGCATAAACAATATTGTTATAACTGGAAACTCTTTAGACCATATTACAAGCTAACTGGACTAAAAAGCCTTCACGAGAAACGAAAGTGTAATTTAAGGCAATTAAAGTGCATTTCTTAATGGTTAAACAGCTTCATCCACAATGCAGTGCTTGGGTATCTCCAAAAGCACCTCAAAGTAGTTTTCATCAAGGTTAAATTCAAGGTTAGCATTATACTTCCGGGCCATTCTTTTTACTATTAATAACCCTTTCCCCGGAGCACTTTCTGTTTCTTCTTTTTGTAGAGATTGCTCTAGCAGCGGGAGCTGTTTCGGGGATACTTGATTACCAATTATAAAAATATAATCAACAGGATCTTCGTGTATACAAATCTTTACTTTGTTGTTAGGTGGCTTGTTTTTTGATGCAGCAGTAATAGCGTTGTCAACAAGGTTGGAAACCATTGAAATTAAGGCGGGAATATCTTTCTTACTGCAATGTAAATTAGCAAAGAGTGAATGTTAGAACTCAACACCTTTGCTGTGAGCCTCTGCTGACTTGGCATATAGCAATATATCCATTTCTTTTAGGCCTGTTTTGAAGGCAGGTATATCTTTTTCCAGGTGGTTTATATAATTTGATAAGTAATCCAACAGCCTTTCATGGTCGTTTTTTCTGGCAAGCCCGGCAATGACATTCAAGTGGTTTTTAAAATCATGCTTGTGCTGCCGGTGCAGTTCGTATTGTTTTTCCAGCTGTTCCATTTTAAGTCTATCTATTTTGTTCTGTTCTGCTTCTTTGCTGCTAAAGTAAAGGTTTTTGACGGCAAAGATAACAAGTATATTAAAGAAAAATACTGTAATGCCTAAAGGGAGTTCCAATATTTCTTGATTTAAAATAAGTGGGAAGCCTGTCCTTTTCATAAGTGAGTTGTTGATCACAAGGGCGAGTAAAAAAACCTGGCCCGCACATATTAGCATTGCAATTTTGTAATAAAGGGCCACTGCTTATCCTCTCCTCAAGGGCTCTTCGAATATAAAAACATTAAACCTAGCAACTATTAAAGCAACAATTACCAAGGCTGCCATGTGAGATAAAAATCCAAACAGGTACAGTAATGGATCTTCCATAAACTGCCGTGGAGCTATATTCCAAATAACCTCAATTGCTTTTATGTTTAAGAATTCAATAACCAGGTAGATTGAAAAGGCCAAAAAGGACATTGTTATTCGCTCTGTAAGCCCTTTATACCTAAACGCAGTTAGTACAATTATCAACCCAAGGGTATAAAGAATAATACTTATAATATAACTGCCTAAAAAAACCCGCGTGCTAACTGCAAGAGCTGCCAAAAAGGGGGAAGCCGAGAGTATTTTCTTTGCCCCCAACTGCTGGTTTGATAATGCATGGATTAAAAATAAAATAACTGCTGGCTCTAAAATGCCAATTGGATAAAGAAAAAAAAGGTTATCTATCATTTATGGCCTCCTTAGTGACTTCCACGGCCTGTCAGCATTTTTATTTTTTTGCGAAACTCCGTATAGTTTTTTTTGGATAATACAGCTCTGTATTCTGTTGTATCAAAATATATATCGAATGAAGTCCGTGACCTGGGCTTGATCATTTTCACTTTGGCAAGGTTCACAATGTAGGAACGGCTTGTTTTATAAAACATGTAATTATTTAACTTGCTTTCCATTTCACTCAGTGACTGGTTTGAGTAAAAAGTGCCGTGCTCTGTGTTTAGTGCTATTTTTTTGCCAAAAGCCTCCACAAATAATATATCATCCTCTTTAATCCACACAGTTTCCTGGTTTTCAGTTTTGACTTCCATCGTCCTGTCGAAGGTTTTTCTTTTATGCTTGATCCTCTTGATGGTTTGTATGAGGCGTTCTTGGTCAAGGGGTTTTTTTATATAATCCGAGGCATAAAGCTTGACAGCTTCAGATATATAATCTTCATATGCTGTGATGAATATGATATCTGTATCAAAATACTTTTTTCGAACCTGTTCTGCTACATTTATGCCAGAAATATCGGGAAGTCCTATATCAATAATGCAAATATCGGGGTTGGTTTTCGATACAGCTTTAAGTAAATCTTCTCCCGAAGAAGTAAGATATTCCACCTTCACACTATCTATTTGTGACATAACAGCAGCTATTTCTTTACAAAACTCTATATCGTCTTCTACTATAAAAACTTTTAACATCAATACAACCCCTGTTAATTAAACTATACTTTTATGTTTATTTATAAAAAAAGAAATACCTTCTGATGTGAAGGCATTTTCGTTGTTTATTTTGACACTTTTGTCCACCAGTTCCACCAATCTACCTTAAGGGGCCTTTAGAACTAGCAACAAAAGAATTAAGACAACCAGAACCGCATCCCCGTAGTAATAAAAACGCCAGAGATCTTTCACTAATATCATGGCTCCAGTTTAATGTGATATTATTCCATATTATTATATTATATTTTTATTTATTATACGCTTTTATTATTCATTATACATATTTATTATTTCTCCACAACAGCTTGTTTGATAACATCTAACTCTATTCCACAGTGACGCTTTTTGCCAAATTACGTGGCTTGTCGACCGGGCAGTCCCTTTCTACAGCAGCGTAGTAGGACAGGAGTTGGAGGGGCACCACAGTTAAAATCGGCATCATAAAATCCTGGGTGGCGGGGAGGTAGAAGACCCGGTCCACTTCGCTTTCCAAATCTTTGTTTTCTTCCTGGATAAAGCAGATGACATAACCGTCGCGGGCTTTGACTTCCTTGATATTGCTGATGGATTTTTCCAGAACAGCTTTCTGGGTGGCCAGCGCAATAACAGGAATGCCCTCAACGATAAGTGCTAAAGTGCCGTGCTTGAGTTCGCCGGAAGCGTACGCTTCCGCATGGATATAGGAGATTTCTTTAAGCTTGAGCGCCCCTTCCATGGCTACGGCATAGTCCAGGTTGCGGCCAATAAAGAAGGTGCTCTGCCAGGGGGCCAGGTAGCGGGCAATGTCTTTGACCTCAGCTTCCCGGGCCAGGATTTCTTCCACCTGCTCAGGGAGGCGGTACAGAGCCTGACCTGCTTCCTGGATCCGATCCTGTTCGACACCGCGTTTCTGGGCCAGGTAGAGGGTGAGCATGTACAGGGAAAGCAGCTGGGTCAAATAGGCTTTGGTAGAAGCCACTGCAATTTCGGGACCGGCCCAGGTGTAGACAACCTTGTCAGCCTCGCGGGCTACGGAACTTCCCACCACATTGGTAATGGCCAGAACCCGGTTGCCGCTGGAGCGGGCCAGGCGCAGAGCGGCCAGGGTATCAGCTGTTTCCCCCGACTGGCTGATCACAACAACCAGGGTCTTGTCGTCCAGAAGGGGATCCCGATAGCGAAACTCTGAAGCCAAATCCACTTCCACAGGAAGGCGCAGCCAGCGTTCCATGGCATACTTCCCGACCAATCCGGCATGATAGGCTGTACCGCAGGCCACGATATAGATCTTGCTTATATCATTGACTTCTTCTGCTGCCAGGTTCAGTTCTGCCAGGTTGATCTCCCGGCCTTCATCCAGAACACGACCACGCATGGTCTCCCGAAGCGCTTTGGGCTGCTCCATGATCTCTTTGAGCATGAAATGGGGATAACCGTTTTTTTCTGCCTGGACAGCGTCCCAGGTAATCTGATGAACTTCTTTGTCTATTCTATCCCCGTCCAGAGAGTAGACTTCTACAGAGTCGGAGGTGATGACGGCCATCTCGCCATCTTCCAGGATATGAATACGGCGGGTGTGGTTTAAGATGGCTGGCACATCAGAAGCGATGAAGTTTTCTCCTTCACCCAACCCGATCACCAAGGGACTGTCTTTGCGGGCACAGACCAGTTTCTGGTTTTCCTGCTCGGATAAGACAACCATGGCAAAAGATCCTTCAACGTGACTGACCGCCTCCCTCACAGTATGCAAAAGATCCCCATTGTAGAAGTGCTCCACCAGGTGAGCAAGCACCTCGGTGTCGGTTTGGGATGAAAAACGATGGCCCTGTTTTTCCAGCCAGCGGCGTAAACTCAAGTAATTTTCAATAATCCCGTTATGTACCACGGCGATGCTCTCACTGCAGGCATAGTGGGGATGGGCATTATCATCTGAGGGCACACCGTGGGTGGCCCAGCGGGTGTGACCGATACCAACATGTCCCGGAGGAATTCCTGACCCAACTTTTTCTTCCAGGCTGGCAATTTCTCCCTTGGATTTGGTAATTATCAATCCATTGTCATGGCAGTGCAGGGCTACACCAGCAGAATCGTAACCCCGGTATTCCAGTTTTTTCAACCCTTCAATAAGTAAAGGATAGGCTTTGTTGCTGCCCACATATCCAACAATTCCACACATGATTATGTTCCTCCGTTTATCCAAATTTACCAATGTTCATCGGGCTGAAAAATCTTTTTGACCATTCCAGAAAAGAAGACAGCCCTTGATTCCATCTGCTTTATTTTTCGTAACTGGTATGCTGCTCAGTCCTTATGTGATTTCGCAACACGTCGCAAAGAAGGGGGACTGTTCCCTCGCTTGTCCTGTCGGTCTTCCGCTGCGCTCCGGAAGCGCGAGAACAGTCCCCGCAGCTTCGCTTACAAGTAGCGCGTAAGCAGTTACTTTTATTCTATTAATCACAGGATTTTTTCGTTAATGATTAATTCGCCCCTGGACCACCAAGTTCCTGCTGAACGATGTCGAAGAGTTGCTGGCAAAGCTCTTCCAGCAAGGCATTATCTTCACCTTCTACCATGATCCGGATTAAGGGTTCCGTACCGGAAGCACGAACCAGAACCCTGCCCCGGGTGCCCAGCTTTTCTTCCGCGTTCTGCAGGGCTTCTTGAATGCGCTGGTTTTCCTCCCAACCTTCTTTTGTCTTCACGCGGCAGTTAACCAGTTTTTGGGGCAGGCGCCGCAAAATGGAGGCCAGGCTTGAAAGAGCTTGGCCCTTATCCTGCATGACTTTGAGCAGCTGAAGTGATGTTAGCAACCCATCGCCCGTGGGCAGGACATCGGAAAAAATGATATGGCCGGATTGTTCCCCGCCCAGGATGTAACCGCCGCGCAGCATTTCTTCCAACACATAGCGGTCACCCACCTTGGTCCGCAACACTTGAAAACCGTATTCTTCACCGACGATATCCAGACCGCCGTTACTCATTACCGTGGCAACCAGTGTATCGTCTTTTAACCGGTCCTGTTCTTTCAGGTGTGCTGCACAGACAGCCATGATTGCGTCCCCATCCATGATCTGGCCCTGTTCGTCTACTGCAATCAGGCGATCACCATCGCCGTCAAAGGCCAGGCCCACTTGAGCCCGATGGTCCAGGACGTCCTGCTGAAGTTTGCCGGGATTGGTTGAGCCGCATTCCTGGTTGATATTGATTCCATCAGGGCTGCTGGCTGTAGCCACCACTTCAGCACCCAGTTCGCGATACAGCTGAGGGGCTATGTGGTAAAGAGAACCGTTGGCACAATCCAGCACGACCCGCAGGCCTTCCAGGTGGGAAATCTTTGTTTTCAGGTAGTTGGCATAGCGGGCCACGCTATCCAGTGAAGGAATAGCCGTACCCACCAACTCGCCCTCGGGGCGAGGGAAATTGTTGTTGTCTTGAAAGTAGTGACTTTCCGCTTGTTGCTCCAGGCGGTCATCCAGTTTGTGCCCCTTGGCGTCAAAAAACTTGATCCCGTTATCGGAAACAGGGTTATGGGAAGCCGAAACCATGACACCACCAACGGCTCCCATGCTCGCTGTCAGGTAAGCGACCGCTGGTGTAGGCACCACACCCAGCAGGTGAATGCCCAACCCGGAAGATGTAATGCCGGCCACCAAGGCACTTTCCAGCATAGTACCGGAAATGCGGGTATCCCGGCCCACTACAAAAAAAGAACGGTCTGCTTCACCGGCATAGTTATCCCGAAGTAATGCCGCTACAATCCGTCCCATTTTAAATGCCAGCTCGGGGGTTAGCTCCCGGTTGGCCACACCTCTTATACCATCGGTCCCAAACAGTTTTCCCATGAACTCACCCTTGCTATTAGTTATTGAAAAACAACCGGAGTTCTACAGTATGATCATTTACGGGGCGGATTTCATCCGGCAATTCCAGGGATACTTCCTCCAACACTGTATCTTCGTCCCGACCCGACAAGTCAATCTCGACTGTCCTGATTGTTGAAATTTCATCCAGGTGATACCGGGGCCCTTCCACGGTAATAGTGGAAGGACTAATTGTGTAGTTATGCAACTTGTCCTCCTGACCAGCAAATACAGCTTCAACAGGAATATCTCTTTTCGGGTATGTAAATTCCACCCATACGTTTACCTCCTGGGGAATGACCGTAATATCCGTAACTACATTTTTCCCTTTATCCACCGGGTAAAGCGGGACCTCCTGGGTATAATAGCCCGATTGGCCTTCTACATCCATGTTAAAAACCACCCGGTCAATTCTTTCCATTTTGTGGCGAGGTCCCCGGACAAAAACTTCCCTGGGCGAAAAATTCGACTCGTCGATGATCATGCCGTTTCCGGGACTGCCGCGGTAAATGGGCGAAATATCCATTTGTGTAGTAACCAGTTCATTTAGGACGACAGTAACATTGGAAGGTTGAATACCGACCACTGTAAGTCCACCGGGAACATCTGCATTCACTTTGACATCATGACGGCCTTCGCCTTTACCCTGCAGGTCCACGTAGGCATCCAGGTCGGCCGGGGTCAACCCATCAAAGGCATACTCCATCCCCTGCAGGGTAATCCTGACATTTTCCGTCATTTCCGTCACGACCAAGTCCTCCCCAAGGTTACGCCAGGCTACTGGGATATCCCGAAACGTTAGCGTCCTTTCAAACCCTAATGCCTGCCGCTGCTCCCCGCTGACGTAAAACCAGAGGATTAGGGCCAAAAAAACGGAAAGGACCCTGATAAAATTGTAACTCTGGTTAAATTTAATCCTCTTGATCATCTTTTTGACCAAACCTCCAGGGCCAAAATGTGGTTTCCTTTTTCTTGCCAGGTGTAAAATACAGGTTCAACAAGGTGCTGCGCAGAGTTTTTTCGTCCAGGTAGCGGGTCAGCTTGCCCTCATGAGCCAAAGAGATAACGCCTGTCTCTTCGGAAACAATAATAACTACGGCATCAGAGACTTCAGTAATGCCCAGGGCCGCCCTGTGGCGGGTGCCCAACTCCTTGCTGAGATTGGGATTTTCCGTTAGCGGAAGAAAGCACCCTGCAGCAGAAACAAGGTTGCCCCGAATAATTACGGCTCCATCATGAAGAGGACTCCGGGGCATAAAAATGTTGATCAACAGTTCCGCTGTTACCTCTCCATCTATTTTAATGCCGGTTTCGACTATATCTTTGAGCCCCGTTTCCCTTTCCAGAACAATCAAGGCCCCGATTCGTTTCTTGACCAGGACAGGAATGGCTTTGAGCAGTTCTTCCAGGACATCCCTGAACTCTTCGTCGTCATAATCATAGAATGTGCGTTGAAATATTTTGCCCCGGCCCAGGTGTTCCAGGGCACGCCTTAACTCCGGCTGAAATACAATGGGGATAGCAATCAATCCCATGGTCATCAATCCGCGCAGCAGCCAGTTCAGGGTATTTAGTTCCAGCTCTCCACTGATTACCATGGCCAAAAGCAGGATAATCAGTCCTTTGACCAGTTGCTCCGCCCGGGTGCCTCTAATGATCAGAATCAAGCGGTAGAAAATATAGGCTACGATAGCTATATCGATAATATCCCGCAGCCCCGGACGAAATTGTGAAAGTGCGACCACGGTTTGTTCCCACAATTGTTCCCACATTTAGCGCAAATAACACCTCATTCCCCAGGCAGGTTTCCAGCAGTCTCCAACCAGGTGATGATATTATTAAATTCTCTTTTTTGTCGTTAAATACCTTTTCCCAGAAGAACTTTTTTACTTAAATTGTCCGGAAAAATATTCCCTGCCTAACCTGGCTAAAAGACCGCTTAACCCCACCAAGCCGATTAGATTGGGAAAAGCCATGAAACCGTTTAAAATATCCGCCAGAGCCCAGACAACTCGCAGCCCACCCAGTGCCCCAATGAAAATGAATAGGATCCAGGTGGCGCGGTAGAAAAAGATATATCTGCTCCCCAGGATAAACTCAAAGCATTTCTCCCCGTAATAGGACCAGCTTAGCACCGTGGAAAAAGCAAAAAAGCAAAGCCCCACAGAGACTAGAAACTGTCCTGCTTCACCGGGAAGTCCCCTGCTAAAGGCTTCAGCCGTCATAGCCGCACCTTCCAAGCCGGAAGCGTAAGCACCTGTTACCATCAAGGCCAAAGCGGTAACGGTACAGATAACATGAGTATCAATAAAAACTTCCACCACGCCCCAGAGGCCCTGCCGGACAGGGTGTGTTGTGCGTGCTGCAGCGTGAGCGATGGAAGCGCTGCCCAGGCCCGCTTCATTCGTAAATATTCCCCGGGAAATACCGAAACGCCAGGCCTGAAATACGGTGACACCAGCCAAACCACCAGCAGCAGCCCGTCCTTGAAAAGCCGCGGCAAATATTTCCGCCAGCGCTGCAGGAACCTGGGCAGCATTTGCTCCCAGGATATAAAGACATCCAGCAAAGTAAGAAAGAGCCATCAAGGGAACCATGGTTGAAGCTATCAGGGCGATACGTTTAATGCCACCCAGGATCACCAGTCCACCAGCAACCGCCAGGAACAGTCCGGACAGGTACGGCGGATAGCCAAAGGTGGCTTGCACGGCATCAGCAACGGAATTAGCCTGGACCAAATTCCCAATGCCAAAGGCAGCCAGGGCACCGAAAAAGGCGTAGAGTAGCGCCAGACCGGGGCGATTGAGCCCCTGCTGCAAGTAATACATGGGCCCCCCGGCTATACTCCCCCCTTTTGTAACCCGGAAATGCACAGCAAGGGTTACCTCGGCAAACTTGGTAGCCATGCCAAAAAAAGCCGAGACCCACATCCAAAATATGGCTCCCGGACCACCCAGGAACAAAGCCGTAGCTACACCGGCAATATTACCCGTGCCCACTGTGGCAGCCAGGGCCGTGGACAGGGCCTGGAAAGGGGTGATTTCCCCGGAAGCGTCCCGCGGCCGGGATGCTGTCATTGCTCCCAGGGTATGGCGTAAGATGAACCCAAAGCGGTTGACCTGCAAAAACCTGAGACGGATAGTAAGAAATATTCCTGCAGCCAGGATGAGGACAATCAATGGGGGACCAATCAGGGCATCATAGAACCAGTGTAGAATGTTTTCGATAACAACAAACCTCCCGGCCCCGGCTTTACCTGCGCCAGGACCGGGTGTATAGCTTTAACTAAAAGGGCCGGGCAATTCCTCCAGGAGGCCGGGGTTAATATTCTTTCTCTCCATAAATATGCCCTTCTAAACGAATTGTATTACCACAGTTGGTACAGCTTTTGCCTTTGATCCCCCTGCTTTCAATACCATACCCCCGCCGGGCAATGAGCAAATTGCCGCAGTTGGGACAGTATGTGCTGCTTCGGTCCATATCCATGACATTACCCAGGTACACATACGATAGTTTTTCCCGGGCCTGCTGATAGATGGTTTCCATGGTTTCCAGGGAAGTAGGCGGGACTTCCAACTGATGGGCCGGAAAATAACGGCTGAAATGTACGGGAATTTCCGGGTCCAGGGAAGCGACCCAGTCTACAAAACGGCCGATCTCGGCCAGGTCGTCATTAAGGCTGGTAATAACCAGGTAGGTCAACTCCAGGTGACAGCTTTGATGGGCCTGCTCCACCGTTCGCAGCACATCCTGAACGCCTTTCCCGCGGCAGTAGCGACGATAAAAAGCATCATTAAAAGCTTTCACATCGATATTCATCCCATGAATATAAGGTAAAAGCTCGTTTAATGGCTGCGGATTGATCAAACCATTGGTTACCAGAACGTTTTTATAGCCTCTTTCGGCCATGAAAGCTGCATTTTCCAGGACAAATTCATACCAGACGGTTGGTTCGTTATACGTATAGGCAAGGCCCAGTTGTTCCCTCAAGGGCCGTGCTTGAATAGCATCCAGAATCTGTGCTGATGATACCTTTTTAAGCCCGGCCGTCCTGTCCCCGTGGGCCAGGGACCAGTTCTGGCAAAAGACACAGTGCAGGTTGCAACCTGAGGTCCCCAGGGAAAGGATTTCCCACCCCGGATAGAAATGATACAGGGGTTTTTTCTCAATGGGGTCAAAGTTTAATGCGGCACAAAGAAAGTAATTGCTGGTCATAAGTTTTCCTTCTTGCACGAATCGTGCCTGGCAAATACCCTTTTGCCCCTCTTCCAGGCGGCAGGCCTGGGGGCACAGTTCACAATAAATATGGCCATTTTCCCGGCGATAGTATCGTGCTTCCTGCATATATCGTCCCTTCCTTCCAAGAATAATCCTTGCAGAGATTAACAGTACCGCTTTACTTCAAAGCGATACAGCTCTACCGGTTCGTCAGGCGCAATCCCTGCTTTTTCTCGAGCCACGGAAAGCTGCTGCTCCACGGTATCTATTCCTTCCAGGTTGGGCAGCAAAAGGCCTGTGCGAGGGCCGCTTCGCACGATTACACCGTAACGACTGGGGTCCAACTGAGAAGGACTGCTGATTTTCTCCGGCGAAGAAAGAACATCCACACTGATCTCGATTTGATCTAATTCTTCCAGGGTCAGGGGAGGAAAACGGGGATCGTTCAGACCTGCGCTTAATGCATTATGTGCAATTTCCTCGGCCAGGTTTTTACGGGTGGGCTGCACAGTGCCAATACAACCTCGCAGCGCTCCCTGTTTTTTCAATGAGACAAAGGCAGCCCCCGGCTGCAAAAACTCTGCAGGTAGATTATCAGGCAGTTCAGGCAGGCGGCCTTTCTTGAGACGGTCTTCCAAGGCCCTCCTGGCGATTTCGGTATACCTGGTTTCTTCTGCTCCGGCCATTTAACTCGCCTCCTTATGCTGGGGTGTTAGCGATGCGACCAGGTAGCCCACCCCGAAAGGTCCTTCGTACGATAAAACCCGGGATTCCACATCCAGGCCATCCAGGCAGCCCAGTAAAATGATAATGGAACGCAAACCGCATTCCCCGGCATCAGCTACCAAACTGTTATCCATGTTCAGCAACCCTTTGACATCGTAATTTTTTACGTATTCCACCAGTGTTTGATCAAACTCTTTCCCCCGGGGACTATATCCGCCCGGGGCAAAGCGGGTCAGGCAGTGGGATAGATCTCCGCTGGCGACAATGGCAGTCTTTCTCCCGGTATGGGAAATCGCCTGCTGGATGGCCTGGCCGAACTGGAATAAATCATTATAGGGCAGTGGTGCAAAAGTAACTGAAACTACCCGCCTGCCCGTCCCGGCTTCCTGTAGATAATACAGGGGAACGGTAACCCCGTGGTCCATCTTTAAAGCATCTTTGCCATGGCTTTCCTCTTGCAGGGGGAGCACATCTGGACCATTTTTTTGGGCTTCGGCTGCAATGGACTGGACCAACTCCAGGTCATTTTGTGCCTCAACACGAATTTGCGGTGCACGAAACTGGGAAAAATCTCCCTGCAATATTTCCCCGGCCAGGATTGCAGGAGCATTGCGGTGCATTGGACCGTGGGGAGTTATCAAAAGTACTGTTTCAGGATCCGCCTTGGCGACCTGATCGGAAAACATCTTTAACGATTCAACCGTATCACTTACCCGGGATAATTCCCCTCGCCCGATATCGGGAATAATAATGGGCGGGTGTGGGGCAATTCCGGCAGCAACTATGCTCATGGAAAACCTCCTTTTCCAGGCAATTAATCCGGCACGAGGAAAACAGAGCCCTGCTATGTGCCGGTTAGTTTTATTCTATCATATCTGGACCAGGTGTTCACAGTGGCACAGCAAAAAGTGACTTTAGTTTTTATGTTTCCAGGTAACAATCTCGCCGATTTGACGCTCCTGTTGCAATTCTTTGGTGATCAGGCCTTTTTTTTCCAGGTATACCAGGTGGGCAATGGCTTCGCCCGTGGCAAACCATTTTTGGTTGATCGGAAAAGTTTCCCAACTGTCAGATACATAATCCCAGCTCATTTTTGAAGCTACATCAAAAGCGGTTTGTTCGCCGTCTTTTAAGATGCCTGCAATCTCCTCTGCCCGCTGCTGGTGATGCTGGATTAACTCCTGGATTCTGCCCGGGCAGTCAAAGATAATGCTTCGATGTCCCGGGAGGACCTGGTCAATTTTCATGTGAAGAACACGCCCCAAGCTTTGCAGGTACTGTTCCAGGGGGTTATCTTCTTCGGACCAGGAGGAAATGTTGGGAGTAATATCTCCCAGGATATGGTCACCGGAAAAGAACAGTTTTCTTTTTCGGTCGAATAAACAAGTGTGGCCAGAGGTATGCCCGGGAGTTTGCACACATTCAAGATGATATTCTCCGGCAGTAATGATTTCTCCATCCTCAATAAACTGAAAAGGAACCTGTTTTTGGGGACTGAATTTGTTGCCCGGGTGCTCACGGATAGCCCTTTTTAATTCATGCTCAGGGAATCCAAACCGTCGAGCCCGGCCTAACAGTTTTTCCCAAAAGTTTGATATCTCTACAATGGCCGCATCAGGCCGGTTAAAGTATATGCGGGAACCCGGCCTGGACAAGTGTTCCACCAGCCCTAAGTGGTCCGCATGAAGATGGGTGATAAATAAGTCAGTCTGTTCCAGGTCGATGGCAATCTGCTTCAGGGCCTGCTCCATGACTGTTTGACACTCCTGCCGGTTCATCCCGGTATCTATGATCAGATTCCTGCCGGGGGTTTTAATTACATAAGAATTGGTCGCTTTTAATGGGCTCCCGGGTAGGGGGACTTCAATTTTGTACAGTTGGGGGGCTAATTGTTCAATTACCTGTTCACTCATTGTTTCACTCCCTTTCAAGGGAACTATTCTGTGACATCCTCACGGGGTCAATAGACCCCGTGCATCCTAGTAGTTCAGGACGATAGACCGGTGTTCAACCGGTCGGTTCGCGCCAGATATAGGGTTAAAGCCATACCTGGCGATACTGATAGTAGTGTTACCTATCAGGCCCTGCCACAGGGCATAATTGTCATT
>Ga0207421_10004034_pt1 | contig 17199 bp, 16 predicted proteins | sample SodLakKL_010_SED_4_FD_187542 | JGI IMG/M metagenome (GOLD analysis project Ga0207421, IMG submission 187542) | Alkaline sediment microbial communities from Lake Tanatar, Kulunda Steppe, Russia - 8KL_010_SED (SPAdes) (version 2) | ecosystem: Environmental > Aquatic > Non-marine Saline and... | reverse complement strand
TCTGCCCGTCGAACGGACCGAACTCTGAGTGTGGCTTATAAACCACTGGCTGCGATTCCAGAAACCGTCCGGGGTGTTGCCATCATGTCGCCACGCTAACACACAAACCGGGGACGGGGAGAACCTACCGCCACTCCGAACGCGGTTGTGACCCCGACGATCCGGCGACTCTCGTGAACCCGAGGTAGACGAGATAGCCCACGATCGCGAGGACGACGAGCGAGACCACGACGCTCACGAACCAGGAGACGATCCCGAGGATGATGCTCACGACCTCGAGGATCACCACGAATCCGATGAGTGCGAGCACTCCCAGGCCGGCGAGTTTGAGGACGTTCGACATAGACGGTAGTAGTTCCTCCGGGTACAAGAACGTTGGCCACTCGAGGCACGAACCATTGATCCACCCGGGACCCGAAGACGTCCCATGAACGATTCCCGACGTATCCGGGCGTGTCGACACCGTCTCGAGGACGGCGAGGCCGTGGTCCTCTCGCCGGGACCGAACCTCACCTACCTGACGGGCTTCGAGACTTCGCCCTCGGAACGTCACTTCCTCCTTTTCGTGACGCCGGGGGACGAGCCGGTCGTGGTCGCCCCCGCGATGTACGCCGAACAACTCGAGGGGGTCCCGGCTGAAGCCGAACTCTGGGACGACGACGACGATCCGCGGGACGTACTCGAGGACGTCTGTACAGCGGTGGGCGACCCCGAGTGCATCTACGTCGACGACCGGATGTGGGCACAGTTCACCCAGGACCTGCGATCGGTCCGCCCCGACGCGGCTTACGGGTTGGCGAGTGAGGTACTCGAGGACCTCCGCATCCGAAAGGACGAGGCCGAACTCGAGGCCCTTTCCCGTGCCGGCGAACTCGCCGATCGGGTCTCGATGGAAGTTCGGGGCAGAGGCAAAGAGGTAATCGGGCTCACGGAGGCCGAACTCGCGAGCGAGATCGACCGCCTGCTCACCGAACACGGCGGCGAGGAACCCGCCTTCGAAACGATCGTCGCCTCGGGACCGAACGGCGCACGGCCCCACCACCACAGCGGCGACCGCGTGATCGAGGCCGGCGATCCGGTCGTTCTCGATTTCGGGGCCTCCGTCGAGGCGGACCTCGAGGCCGGAACCGCGCGGTATCCGGGCGACCAGACCCGGACGGTCGTCTTCGCCGGCGACCCCACCGCCGAGTTCCGGGCGGTCCACGGGGTCGTCCGGGAGGCCCAACGGGCGGCCATCGAGGCCGTCGAACCCGGGGTGACTGCCGGGGAGATCGATCGGGTCGCCCGCGGGGTCATCGAGTCTGCGGGCTACGGCGACGCCTTCGTCCACCGAACCGGCCACGGCGTCGGCCTCGAGGTCCACGAACCCCCCTACATCGTCCCGGGGAACGACCGAGAACTCGAGGCCGGCATGGTCTTCTCGATCGAGCCGGGGATCTACCTCGAGGACGCCTTCGGCGTCCGGATCGAGGACCTCGTGGTCGTCACCGAGGACGGGGCCCAACGGCTCAACGAGTCACCCCGGAGGTGGAGCAGTCAGTGAACAGAGCACTCGAGGGCGGGGTCGACGATCCGTCTCAGACGGTAAACGAGACGTCCTCGAACTCGAAAAAGGCGGTCTCGTAGCCGTCGTGGCGAGCAACGCCGGGTGGGTTCTCGACTGCCACCGTGAGTTCGTCGCCGTCCTCGAGGTCGATCCCGGCCCCGTAGTGGTGGCCCAACTCGTCGTGGATGCTCTCGGAGAGCGGTTCGTCCTCGAGGACGGCCTCGCCGTTTCGCTCTAGGGTCAAAGACAGCGAGGTAAACGGGAGCACGACGTCGTTGTAGGGGGTCCGGGCGGTGACGAGGAGATACGACCCCTCCTCGGACAGGGAATCGTCCTCGACCTCGAGGGCGGAGAGCTTCGCGTCCCCGGTTCGTTCGGTCCCACAGTGGGTTCCCGGGAGGTCCTCAACCGGCGGTGCCGCGAGCAGGGGCGTCGCCACCTCCATCGGATCGTGGTCGCCGTCATCGTGGTCGTGGTCGCCGTCGCCGTGATCGTGATCGGCGTGATCCATCAACTCGAGGGCGGCACGTTCACCGCGGCGGTCGTGGTCGATCTCGTCGAACGCGAGGTCGTGGACGTCCGACCGCTCGTACTCGAAGCCGACCTCGAGGGTCGTGGCCTCCTCGAACCGACCGTCGAACGACCCAAGCGGTGTGGCGTCCAGTGGGCCGACGGAGACCCGGGCACGGTAGGCTCCCTCCTCGGGGAGTTCGACGTTGTCGCCGTAGTGAAAGCCCATCCGTTGGGAGAGCATCGCCCAGAGGTTGAGATCGGTGACGAGTTCGCCGTCGGATTCGCGGTAGATCTCCATGTACATGTCCGCCGGGAGGACGTGACCCGTCTGTGCGTCCCACGCGGTGACCATCAGGTGCATCGTGTCCTCGAGTTCGACGACGACGCGGTTCGTTTCGGTCCCCGAGACGGTCCAGAAGCGATGGGGGAACGTATAGGATAGCTCGATGGCGTACTCCCCGTCGTCGTCGGCGCCGTAGACGCCCATCTCCTCGGTGGCCGCCGGCATGTAGACCGCGTCGGGACGGTCGTCGACGAGCGGTGGATCCCGCCAGGCAGAGCGTTCTTCGAAGCCGAGTGCCTCGAGACACCCCGCCGTCGCGAGTGTGCCCGTTGTACCAACGGTCGCAAGGAACGAACGACGGTTCATCGGCCGTAATACGGCAAGGAGGGCCAAACGCTTTGCGGAACCGGGGTCGTCTGTCGCCTCCTCGTTCCTACTCGTCGTACTTTCGACGCTCACGACGCTCATCACTCCGTTCTTCGCTGTTGTTCGCGTCGAAAAGTAGCGGGAGGTAGATTTGAACTACGCCGTCACCCTCACTTCGTTCGGGTGCCGTCTGATTCAAACCTCCACATGCTATATCCGACGCTCACGGATTTGTTCGCGCCAAAATATAGCGGGAGGTAGATTTGAACTACCGATCTGCGGGTTATGAGCCCGCCGGAATCTCCTGGCTATCCCATCCCGCTACTTCTCCCTATCCGACTTGGCTAATTAAGGGTTGTGATTCGGACGCCGTATGCGGGTTTCTACCTATCGTTCACGTGAATCTTCCCCGCACAAGGGTCGACCCGGGTGTTCGTCGGTCGGTCCAACAGGTGAACCCGTTCGCTGGACGACTGCGAAAGTGGCGGTTCAATGGGCCAGGTCGCCTTTCTCCCGGAGGACGTCTACCTCCTCGGCGTCGACACGGTCGACCTCGAGGAAGTGTGGAACGTAGTTTCGGAGTTCGTAGTCCTCGAACTCCGAAGCCTCACCGACGGTACACCACAGTTGGACGCGTTCGGGCCCGTGCCACTCGCCGTTGCGGTTGATCCCGAAACAGACCAGTTCCTCGCCGTCGTGTTCGATCACGGCACCCTTCCGGATGCCGGGGTCCCCGTGAATAATGAGCGTCTTCATACCCTCGAGTTCGGAAGTGAGCGGATTAAGCGCTTCGAAGGGACCGGATGCGTCCGGCCGGAGACGAACCAAACGGGTTTTAAACGGGGCTGTCCTAGGCCCTCGCAAGTGAAATAACTATGCAGATGCCACGCCGTTTCAACACGTACTGTCCACACTGTCACGCACACTACGAGCACGAAGTCGAGAAGGTCCGTACCGGCCGCCAGACCGGAATGAAGTGGATCGACCGACAGCGCGGACGCAACACGGGAATCGGGAACAGCGGCAAGTTCTCGAAGGTCCCGAGTGGGAACAAGCCCACGAAGAAAACCGACCTCAAGTACCGCTGTAGCGAGTGTGGGAACGCCCACCTCCGCAAGGGATGGCGCGCCGGCCGACTCGAGTTCCAGGAGTGATTACGATGGCAGGAAATTTCTACAACGTCCGCTGTGGGGACTGTGAGAACGAACAGGTCGTCTTCGGCAAGGCCTCGAGTGAGGTCGCCTGTGCCGTCTGTGGAACCACGCTCGCGGTCCCGACAGGTGGCAAAGCCCGGATCGACCACGAGATCACGGAAACCGTCGAATCACGATGAAATACAGCGGCTGGCCCGACGCCGGCGAACTCGTCGTCGGCAAGATCGACGAGATCGAGGACTTCGGCGTCTTCGTCGACCTCGAGGAGTACGAGGACAAACGCGGCCTGATCCACATCTCCGAAGTCGCGAGTGGCTGGATCAAGAACGTCCGCGATCACGTCCGCGAGGGCCAGATCGTCGTCTGTAAGGTACTCGACGTCGACGAGGGGCACGAACAGATCGACCTCTCGCTGAAAGACGTAAACGACCACCAGCGCTCGGACAAGATCCAGGACTGGAAAAACGAGCAAAAGGCCGACAACTGGATGGAACTGGCCTTCGGCGAGGACCTCGAGGACGAACAGTACACCTCGATCGCCAACGCCTTGCTCGCCGAACACGGCAGCCTCTACGACGGGTTCAAACAGGCCGCGATCCACGGCGAGGAGGCCATCGGGACGACCGATCTGACCGACGAGGAAGTCGCAACGATCGTCGACACCGCCCGGGAGAACGTCTCGGTTCCCTACGTCAACGTCACCGGCTACGTCGACCTGGAGAATCCGGATCCAAGCGGGGTCGACGGCGTCCGCGAGGCGCTGAAAGCCGCCGGGGGGAACGGCGGCGTCCCCGAGGAAGTCGAACTCGACGTGACCTACGTCGGCGCACCCGAGTACCGCATCAAGGTCCGTGCACCGAACTACAAGACCGCCGAGTCCGCCCTCGAGGCCAGCGCCGACCGTGCCATCGCGGCCATCGAGGAGCGTGGGGGCAGCGGCGAGTACCACCGCGAGCGCCGCATCGACGACGAGTGACGTCTTCGAAACCGTGAAATCCGACATTCGCGTCTGTTCGGAGTGGCCCGAGGCCCACGACAGGCCGGTCTACACGCTCTCTGAGACCTGTCCCGAATGCGGTGGCGACGCGGAAAACAGCGCCCCGGCCCCGTTCGACCCCGGGGACCCGTACGGCGAGTACCGACGCGCTCTTAACCGTCGCGGTCGCTGATACGGTATATGGACGAACTCGACGTCGACACCGTCGCGGAGGTCGACCTCGACGATCCGGTACTGATCGAGGGACTGCCGGGCGTCGGCCACGTCGGAAAGCTCGCCGCCGAGCACTTACTCGAGGAACTCGAGGCCGAGACCACACTCGTTCGGCGGATCTACTCCCGTGAGTTTCCGCCACAGGTCTCGATCGAGGACGGCGTCGCGAGCCTGACGTGTGCGAACGTCCACGCCGTCTCCGTTCCGAACGGCAGGGACTTACTCGTTCTCACCGGCGACCACCAGGCACAGACGAACGACGGCCACTATCTCCTCACCGAGGCCTTCTTGGACGTCGCCGAGGAGTTCGGCGTCACCGAAACGTACGCCCTCGGCGGCGTTCCGACCGGCGAACTCATCGAGGAGTACGCCGTCATCGGCGCGGTCAACGACGACTCGCTGATCGAGGAACTCGAAGACGCCGGCGTGGAGTTTCGCGGCGACGAACCCGCAGGCGGGATCGTCGGCGTCAGTGGTCTGCTTCTCGGACTCGGGCACCGCCGTGGCCTCGAGGCGACGTGTCTGATGGGTGAGACCAGTGGCTACCTGGTCGATCCCAAAAGCGCCCGTGCGGTACTGGAGGTCCTGGAGGCGGTCCTCGAGATCGACCTCGAGTACGGGCAGTTAGACGAGCGAGCCGAGGAGATGGAAGACGTCATCGGCAAGATCCAGGAGATGGAAAGCCAGCAGGCGATGGACGTACCGAGCGACGACGACTTGCGGTACATCGGCTGAAGGCGGAGGCTACGGCCGGTGTACGCCGGGACTGTTCCTGTTTTCCGTGGACTATCGGCGATCCAGCGTCCGCATAACGAAGATGGGTCCGCCCGTCCTCCCGGGTGCGGGGATGAACGACCCCGCTGGGTGCACGTTCGGCCGCTGATCACGACAGTTACCGGCTGATCGTCGCGTTCGTGCCCGGAACTCGAGTGGACTCGCCCCCGCTTCGAGTCAGCTCATGTCTCTCACGCCAGGGTGGGCTCCCCCCACACCACCCGGCTTTTCACCGAACGGTAAAACGAACGTTTCAGTTTGAGAGAGTTATATCTACGACACCCTCGTACCGTCGCGTATGGACCAGACACGTCGGAAGACGCTGTACGGGAGTTCCCTCGTTGCCCTCGCCGCTCTCGCCGGCTGTCTCGAGGACGATCCAGGAGGTGACCCGCTGGACGGGGCTGGCGGGAACGGCGACGATGACGACGGGAACGGCGATGACGGAACCGACGACGGGGACGAAGACGACGAGACCGACCCGGACGACGAGGGGGGCGACCACGGGGAGGCGGAGTACACCCTGACCGACTACGATACCTACACCTACTCGCTCGGAGGGGGCGAGACCGGCGCCGAACCGTTCTACTCCGAGTCCGATGCGGCGGCGGTACTCGAGGACGGGTCACTCTCCGATGAGACCCGCGAGGGGATCGAGGGCTTTCTCGAGGGGACGGACTTCGAGACCTCGAAGGTCGTCTTCCTCTCCGTCGAGACACCGACACCGTGTTACGACCTCGAGCTGGAGACGGTGGACGTCGACGACGACGGCGTGGTGATCGAGGCGACTGCCGTCGGCGAAGACGGTGGGGACGAAGCCTGTCCGCACGTGATACAGTTCCTCCAGATGCTCCTCAGAACGGAGTTCGACGGGGAGGTGCCAACGAGTGGATCGATCGAGCTCACCGACGGTACAGGCGCCAGCCACGGGATCGGCTACGACTCCGACACGGGAGGTTGACGACGGGGACGCGACGACGCGCTAGACGTACCCGAGCGCCTCGAGGCGGTTTTCGACCACCTCGCCGTCGGTATCGTTTTCCTCATCGGCCGGCGGCTCCGCGACGACCGCCCGACGCTCGGTCGCCTCACACTCGAGCCAGGGCACGGTGAGGACCTCCTCGCGGTGGAGTCCACGCGGGTGGCCGTACAGCCGCATCGGGATCGGGAAGCCGCGTTCGCCGATCAGGTTGCCGTGGTCGGCGGTAACCACGCTTTTGCCGGACAGCGCCTCGAGTACCCCCTCGAGGTGGGGGACGAGGAGTTCGAAGTTCTCCCGGTAGGCCGTGAGGACGGTCCCGATCTCGAGGTCGTCCTCGGAGAGGAGGCCAAACCAGGGGTTCGGGGCGTCCTCGTCTTCGTCCATATCGAGGCTCATCTGTGGAAACTCCCGGCCTGTCGGCCCGAGGAAGGGGAAATGTGGTTGCATGAAGTGGACGATCAGGCGCTTTTCGGGGTAGCGTTCGTGGGCGGCGATCGCCGCCTCGACGACGGCCCCCGGCAACACTGTGCCAGTCTCTGCGTCCCAACGCGTCTCGAGGAGGTTCTCGACGGCGTGGAAGGTGTCCGCGGGGAGTCGGTAGACGTGGGGGTTCGCCGTCACGTAGACGGTGTCGTGGAGGGCCCGTCCCGCGAAGTTCCCCTCCATGAACTCCCAGCTGTCACTTCCTTTCGACCGAACCGCCCGAAGCTCGCCCTCGAGGGGATCGTGGGCGGCAAAGAGGTCGTACCGGCAGGCGTCGAGAATTACGAGGTTGTCCCAGTCGGCGGCGATCACGTCGATGCCCTCTTGTGTGCCCTCCAGGGCGTTCAGGAGCCGTCGCGTCCGGGAGTTTACCTGCAGTGTGCGGTAAAACAGCTCCTGGCGGAGCAGCCGGGGGTTCTCGAGGACCCGTCCCAGGTTCTCTACGGAGTAACGGTCGGGAAGGAACGTGGAGAGAGGCATTTGTGTGATCGGACCCGACACCCGGACGTTGTTATGGCCTCAAAACGGGCGTGTATTCGACGCCTACGACACGGCCTCGAGGGCGTCCGTGTCGACCTCGAGGGAGCCACTCGCAGCCGCGAGTGCGACGATGTCCTGTACCGTGACGAGCTGGGCTCCGACCAACACCGTGTGTGGCGGATCGGTTTCCGGGGTGGCGACCATGGCGACGAACATCGTCCCGTCGTCGCCACAGGCTGCCCAGGTCTGGGCGAGGAACTCATAGCCCCGGGAGTCAAACCGCTGTCGGCCGCCGTCACCACAGTCCATCCCGAAATCCGCGAAGGTATCGAGGACCTCGTCGGGCTCGTTCTCGACGATCCGTGCTTCCGTCGTCACGGTGACTTCGATGCCGGGGACCACCCAGCTGTTGACGTAGCCCTCGATGTCGGGTGACGCCCAGACCGAGAGACCGATCCCGACCGGCGTCGCGTCGACGTCGTCCCAAGCGGTCGGAACACTCAGCTCGATCGTCCCGGAGTCGTCAGCGATCACCTGATGTCGCGTGTAGTCGACCTCGTCGGGTCCCCCGACCGGCCACTCGGGCTCTTCCTGGCCACTCGCCGTCTGTACCGCACCGAGGCCTGCAAACGTCCCGGCGATCCCGGCGAGAATAGACCGTCGTCCCGGTGTCACTCCCTCCGTGTCGCTTTCGTCTCCCATATCGGAGATCGTACGCCGACGCCGCCAATAAAGGCCATTCGGGCTCACGGTGACCGTCCGGATTCGATCGTTTTCCGGACCGTTGACGCGGTTATGGGGCTGTTATCTCCAGTCGACCGATCGACCGCCCGCTGTTTCCCGTGCTTTCTTTTGCGCGTCTGCGGACAGAGAGAGGGATATGAGGATCGGGTTCTATCACGACAACGTCGGGACGAAACACGCGGGTGGCATCTCCGTCTACTCGCGACAGCTGGCGATCGCGCTCGCGGAGGAAAACGAGGTCTACGTCTACACACAGGACGGCGACGTGGTCCCCGAACTGGCCGAGTCCGCGGCGACGGTCGTCGAGACGCCGGCGTTCGACGTCCCGACGGTCTCGAGCCCCCTCGAGGTCTCGCTTCCGGTCGGCCCCCAGTCGCTGTCGAAACTGGCGATGATCGTCTGGTCCGCTCGCAACGACGTCGTCGATCACATCGACTCCCACGTCGACGTGCTGGTCACCGTCCAGATCCCCGACGACCTCCTGTTGTCGAACCTCGTCGACGTCCCCACGGTGTACGGCTTTCTCAGCGACGGCGAGTTCGGGGTCGGGACGGAGATCCGCGAACGGTACACGCGGACGAACGTGAACTTCGCCATCTCGCCGTACCTGGCAGAACGCGTCGCCGAGGCCGTCGGCTACGAGGTCGACGGCGTCGTCCTCCCCGGCCTCGAGGTCGATCGGTTTCACCCCGACGTCGACCCGGCGTTCGAGGCGGACGAGCCGACGGTCCTCTTCGTCGGTCGCGTCGTCGAGGGGAAGGGGATCTTCGATCTGCTCGAGGCCGTCGCCGCCCTCGAGGACGACGTCCACCTGCGGGTGGTCGGGACGGGCGGTGTGGAAGGCGAGGTCCGCCGGCGGAGCCGGAAACTCGGGATCGAAGAGAACGTCACCCTCGAGGGCGAACTCCCCCACGAGGAGTTGCCCGGCTACTACGCCGCCGCGGACGTCTTCTGTCTGCCGACCCACGTCGACAGCTTCGCGATGGTCAACCTCGAGGCGATGGGCTGTGGGACGCCGGTTGTGACGACGGACCTCGAGGGGGTCAAGACCTACCTGGAGCCGGGGAAAAACGGGGTGGTCGTCCCACCCGGAGAACCGGCGGCGCTCGCGAGAGCGCTCGCAGCCGTCCTCGCCGACCCCGGGAGGCGACGGGAACTCGGGGTGGCGGCGAGACGAAAGGCGAGTGAGTTCTCCTGGAGTCAGCAGGCAGCGCGTCTAGAAGAACTGTGTGTGCAGGCGGTGGCCAGGGGCGGGAAACGTCGGTCGCTCCGATCTCGGCTGTCCCCGGTGTAACCGCTCTCGAACCGCCGTTATCCGGTTGACTGCCGGGGGGCCGTAGCCGACTGATACTCGCCTTCGACGCCGCTGTCCCGGAGCAGTGTCACGATCTCGCCTCTCGAGAGTTTCTCGGCGTGTTCTGAAGACCGAACGACGTCTTCGGCGGGAGCGAACTCCTCTGGATACCCCACAGACTGCTCGCCTGTGGATTCGGGACGGATCGCGTACAGCGACTCGTTTTCGTACGCCCGTTCTGTCTCCATGGGCGTCATGATCCCCTCGTGGAAGGTCTCTCCGGGTCTGCGGCCGATCAACTCGAGGTCGATCTCCGACGGGTCGTGTCCGTATTTCGGTGCGACCGTCTCGATCATCGCCCCTGCGAGGTCGACGATCCGGACCGCGGGCATCTTGGAGACGAAGACCTCGCCGCCTCGAGTCCGTTCTAGGGCCTGGCTCACCAGGTCGAAGACGTCCTCGTCGGTGAGCAGAAAGCGGGTCATCCGCTCGTCGGTGAGCGTCACCGGTCCGCCCGTTCGGATCTGCTCTGTAAAGCGTGGAATCACCGACTGCGAGGAGTTGATGACGTTGCCAAAGCGCACGGAGGTGAGCCGCAGGTCCTCATCCCCTCCGTAATTGCCCGCCGTGATCAGCTGTTCGCCGAGGAGTTTTGTCGTCCCCATCGCGTTCGCGGGGTGGACCGCCTTGTCACTGCTCGTGAACACCACCCGCTGGACACTCGAGTCGCGTGCGGCCTCGACGAGGTTCTGGAGGCCCATCACGTTCGTCTTGACGGCTTCGTAGGGGTTTCGCTCACAGACGTCGACGTGTTTCATCGCGGCGGTGTGGATCACGTCGTCGACGCGCGCTATCGCCCGTCGCAGACACCGTTCGTCCCTGATATCGCCGGCGATCGGTCGCAGTCGGTCGTCGTCGAACCGGCTTTGCAAGGCGGCGAGTCCGGGTTCGTTGTTGTCGAGCACCCGGAGTTCGCCGGGGTCGTGATCGAGGATCCGCGGGACCAGCGACTGGCCGACTGAGCCGCCGCCCGTGAGCAGGACGGTTCGTCCGGTAAACATACGTCACGTGCTCGCCGTCGGTGTCGTTAGTTACTTCCCACGAACAGTGGCGGTGAATTCGCCTACCGGGCGTACGTGAAGAGTACAGGCCCGTTCAGGCGACCCGAACGGGTCGGGGAGACGACGAGCACGGAGCCGTGACTCGATCGGGGCTGTAGCGGCCACACTACTAATACTGTCGGTCATGGACCTGTGAACCGGTGTGTGTCAGAACCGGCGGTACAGCGCGTGTCAGCTCGTCCTCTCTCGGGAGTGGTGTCCGTCTGTATGACCGACAGTGTAAATGGCGGATACTGGAACCGTCGATGAATGTCTGAGGAGTCATCCGCCCTTACCTCGTTGCGCTCGGTCGCCGACGGGGCGAGTCTCCACTACGTCGGGACCGCCGTCGTCAACCTCGCCGGGTTCCTCCTGACGCTCGTTTTGACCCGCACGCTCGGGGCCGGGATCTACGGCATCTACGCCTACGGAACGATGCTGTTACAGTCGGCCCTCACGTTCGCCAACCTCGGGACCGACGTCTCCGCGACGCGGTACATCTCGGCGAACCTCGAGGACCCGGACTACCAGGACCGGATCCTCGCGCTGTCGTACGCCACGACGCTCGTCGTCAGCGTCCTCGGTGCCCTTGCCCTCTTTTTCGCCGCGCCGACGATCAACGCCTACACCCTTCAGGAGCCACTCTTTACCCCGGCGATGCAGGTGTTCGCGATCGCCCTGCCGTTCCAGGCGCTGACCCAACTCGTCTCGAGTACGTTCCGCGGCCTCGAGATGGCCGTCGGGAAGACCGTCGTCATGGTCGCCGGCCCGCTGGCCCAGCTTCTCGCGGTCGTCGCGGCGGTGGCCGTGGGCTACTCCGTGCTCGGGGTCGCGGCGGCCTACGCGGTCGCCTGTCTCGTCGCCTTCTCGGTCGTCCTCTGGTACGTCCTCGCCCGGACCGATCGGCGTCCACGGTGGGAGTTTCGTCGGCACGAGGCGGTCGGGTTCTACAACTACTCCGCGCCGCTCTCGCTGTCGAAAGCGAGTGCGTTCCTGTTCAAACGCGTGGACGTGTTCATGGTCGGGATCTTCCTCGCCGCCGCCGACGTCGGCATCTACAACGTCGCCGTCTTGCTCGCGACCGTCCTCGCGATGCCACTGATGGGGATCAACCAGTTGTTCCCGCCCGTGGCCTCACGACTGTACGCCAACGGGGCGAGAGGCGAACTCGAGTCGGTGTACGCGACGGTGACCCGGTGGTCGATCACCGCCTCGGTCGTCCTCGCGTTGCCGGTTATCGTCTACCGGAGTGAGGTCCTCGTGCTGTTCGGCCCGGAGTTTATCGCGGGGACGACCGTCGTGGCCCTGTTCGTCGCAGGCCAGCTGTTCAACGCCGCCGCCGGACCGGCGAACGACCTGCTAACGATGACCGACCACCAGTACCTGGTCATGGGCAACCACCTCGTGTTCGGCGGACTCAACGTCGTCCTCAACTACGTCCTGATCCTCGAACTCGGCCTGATCGGGGCGGCCGTAGCGACCGCGGGCGTCCTCGCCGCGTTGAACGTCGTTCGCGTCCTCGAGGTGTGGTACCTCGAGGGGCTTTTCGCCTACTCGATCGAACTGTGGAAACCCCTCGCAGCCACCGCGGTGGCCGCGGTCGTGATGTCTCTCGTCGGGCTGGTACTCGGTGGGATAGCCGCCGTACTCGTGGGCACTGGCGCCGGTATCGTGGCGTTTCTCGGTGCTCTCTACTGGTTCGGCCCGGAAGAACGGGACCGCGAACTCGCGGGGAACTACCTCGAGATCATCGGGTGATCGTCGGTCGGTTCGGAGCTAGCGATCCCTGGCGTTGTACTCGACGTGGACGGCGGCATCGCCGAGAACGGTCAGATCCGTAATCGCTCCGTCGAACCAGTAGACGTCGAGCCAGTTTACGAGGAGATTGCGGACCGAACTACGCTCATCGACGGCGTCGTCGGCCGTACAGAGAGAGCGGGCGTCGAGGAGTGAGCCGTCGACGCGGATGGCGTAGGTGCTCGGCCCGCCGGCTGCGGAGCCGTCGATCACGATCGCGTGTGGGAGGATCCGCTCTTGGCCGTACTCGTCGGGGTCGATCTCCTTGCCGTCGATCGAGACGGTCGCCTCGCCGTTCGTGAGCGTCACGTCCGTCACCGCACCCGCAAACCGGAACCGCAACGTCTCCTCGGTGAGCGACCCCTGGACTGCGGCGTCGGTGAGGACCAGGGTCTCGTCTTCGGGCTCGTCCCCGCCGTCGAACTCGAGGTCGCCGTCGACGGTGACCTCGAAACTCGAGGGGGCTCCCTCGCCTTCGATCTCGAGGGTGTGGGGCAACTCCTCGCCGTACTCGTCGGGGTCGATCTCCTCGCCGTCGACCGTCACGGTTCCGGGGCCGTCGACGGTCAGTTCCTCGAGGTCACCCGAGAAGCGAAAGGCGTCACGCCAGGTGCCGACGATGCCGTGGACGTAGTCGTCCTCGATGACGTCCTCGTCGTCGATCGTCGCGCCCTCGTCGGTCGACTTCTCGACGACCCCGTCGACGACGAACTCATACCGGGTCGCCCCCTCCTCGGAGCCGTCGAAGAGGATGACGTGTGGGAGTTCGTCCGCGTCGCTTTCCTCGGTCGAAACGGCCCCTTCGTCGGAACCGCTCTCGCTCGAGGCTCCCGCGGCGGCTTCCTCGGGGGTGGTCGGACACCCTTCCGGGATCCGGCTCCCGTCGGGGCTGTTTCCGTTTCCACCGCCCCACTGGACCCGGCCGTTGGTGTCGCGGTAGCCGCCGTGGAAACTACTGTCCCACTGTGTGTCCTCGACGGAGACGGTCGCTCCGGGGCTGTTGCCGCCCGCGACGATCGAGTAGTGACGGCCGTTCATATCGAGGTCACAGCCTTTGACCTCGACCGGTCCCGGCGCCCACGCCCAGACGCCACGGCCGTCCTGGTGGCGACCGTCGTTGAGCGCCACGCAGTTCTCGACGGTTCCGCGTGCGAGTCGGTAGTGGCTCACCCAGGAGTTCGCCGAGTAACAGTTACGAATGTCGACAGTTCCCTGTCCGCCGGGGGCCGAGCAGTAAAAGGAGTTGTCACCCATCTCCTGGATGTTGACCCGTTCGATCTCGAGGTGGCCGTTGTGATCCGGGGCGACCCAGATACCGAGACCGACGCGGTGACCGGACTCCGCACCGTCACCGATGTAGACGTTCTCGATCGTCGAGGTGCCACCGCCGGTGTCCGCCGCGCCGATTGCGGCCTGGTTGGCGCTGTACCGACCCCTGATCCCGATATTGCGAAGCGTCCAGTCGGTGCCGTAGGCGGCGATCGTCACCGCGGCACCGTTTGCGCTGATGTCGTACAGTACGTTCTCTAGAGTTTCTCCCGAACCGACGTTGACGACTTCCCGCTGGCCAGCGGGGACCTCGACGACCTCGTAGTCGTCCGTCGCCGCGGCGGCGGCCCCGGCCGCCATCGCCGTGCCGGCCGACACAGCGCCGGCCAGTCTGAGGTACGATCGTCTATCGAGTAATCCACTGTTACTGCTCGCGTCCGCGTCCCAGTCGGGGGAGGCGGACGTCCGCTCGTCGTCCGGTACGGGGGGTTCGCGTGCCATGCGTTCTGGTAACCGCACGTTTCCGGCATAAACTTTTCTCCTCTCTATTTGGTTAAATTTACGTAAATTCATACGTTACATACTGAGTATTCAGGAAATCATCTATGTTCGCGGACGAATACAGATACCGGGTCGTGGCTCCCCGGGGCGGTGTAATACGGGGTTACCGTCCCGAACACGGTTGGGAAACGGCGGTCGTTACTGTGTCATCGAGAGCAGAGCGGACGGTACGTGAGGACTGTGTCGATAGACGGGGTGGAGAGCACCTGCGGACAACGACAACACGGGGAAAACCGAACGGCGAAATCGGGAGGGGACAGCGTCAGCGGGGGGAGGGAATTGTGCCAGATGGTTGAGTGGAACGGATCCGGTAATCGACGGCTCGAGGTCAGGCCCCGCCCGTGGCGGCCCCCTCGGGGGAAGTCGGACAGCCTTCGGGGACGAAGTCCTCGGGGTCGGTGCCGTTGTCGCCGTGGAACTCGACGGAACCACCGTGGGGTTCGTTGAGGCCGCCGTTGTAGGTGGTGTCGTACTCGGTGTCGTAGACGTCGATCCGGGAGGGGCCGTCCGCGCCGGCGACCAGCGAGTAGTGGCGGCCGTTCATCGCGATGTGGCAGTCTCGCACCTCGACGGGGCCGGAGGGCCACGCCCAGACGCCGCGGCCGTCCTGGTGGTTCTCGTCGTTGACCGCGACGGAGTTCGTGACCGAACCCTCCGCGAGCCGGAAGTGAGCGACCCAGGAGTTCGCCGAGTAACAGCGGTCGATGTCGACCGTTCCGCCACCGGCCGAACCGGGAGCAGAACAGTAAAACGAGTTGTCACCCATCTCCTGGATGTTGACCCGTTCGATGTCTATGTGGCCGTTGTGATCCGGGGAGACCCAGATACCCAGGCCGGCACGGTGTCGGTCGATCGCACCGTCACCGAGGTAGACGTTCTCGATCGTGCTCGTGGCGTTTCCGGTGTCGGCGACGCCGAACTGGGCGTCGTCGCCGCTGTTTTCACCCCGTACGCCGACGTTACGGACCGTCCACTCGCTACCGTAGGCGGTAATGACGGTTTGTGCACCGTCGGCGGACTGATCGTAGAGTTTGTTCTCCAAGGTCTCGCCGTCGCCGACCTCGACGACGCGGCGCTCGCCGGCCTCGAGTTCGACGAGTTCGTAGTCGTCGTCGGCTGACACCGTACCGATCCCCGCGACGGACGTCGTCGCGGCGGCCACTGCTGTGAGAGATCGGACGTACGACCGTCGCGTTAACCCGCCCGTACGGGCTCGGTCGAAAGCTGTCTCGTCTTCGACGGTGCGAGGGGGTTTCGACATTGCGTTCGGGTAACGCCGGGTTTCGGTAATAAACCTTTTCTTGTCATTTTAATCACTATTCCTTGAAATTATAGGTTTTGGAAAAACATGGCTATTTCTGAAACCGGTTTCGGTACGAACGTAATACAGTTGTTCGCTCCAGAGCGTCCGGATCGGAGGGGGACGAACAGGGGGGGTTCGATCGCGGCGTTCGGGGTGGAACGGACTGCTCACCCGACTCAGCAGATTCCCACACACACGCGGCGGTCGTAATCGACGGTTATCCTCCGTCGATCGCGTACAGCCGGAACTCCTCGTTTGCGACGACCTTGTCCGCACCCGGGTAGGCGTCGACGCCCTCGAGGGCCTCCTCGCTGTGGTGGAGGCCACGCCAGACCTCGAACTCCCGGGTGGTGTCGTACTCGTCGACGGCGAAGTAGTAGTCGACGCCTCCGTACGCATCGCCGTAGTTCCCGTCCTCGAACTCGTCGACGTCGACCTCACCGAGTCCCGTTCCCTCGTAGTTGGTCATCTCCTCGCTCTCGAGGCCCTCGATCGCGTGGCCATAACGGTCGACGCCGTGGCCGAAGCCGGCGTACGGTCTGTCCTCGCCGTGGTCGATAGCCGACCCGTAGCCGCTCATCGTCTGGTCTGTGACCTGCTGGGAGGGGACGTAGATGAACGGAGAGGAGAAGACGATCATAAGCGAGAGGACGAGACAGGCTCCCAGGGCGACGGAGGCGACGACGTTGGCTCCAGGGGCGGTCAGACCCCTCGAGAGCCAGCCGACGCCGCGAGCGAGCCCGATCCCCGCGAGGATCGTCACGACTACGAACATGAAGCCGACCTGGCGAAACGCCATGTTCGCCGTGCCGACGAAGTAGATCCCGAACATCACCCCGAGTGGGGCGAGGGCGAGTCCGAAGTAGGTCACGAACGCCTTCGTTTCGCGGCCGACCCGGCTCTTGCCGAGCCAGACCACGAGGACGAACAGTGCGACGACGAGGGCGACGAGCGCGCTCACGAGGAACATCTTCGCGAACAGTTCATCGAGGGTCGCCCCGATCTCGGCCAGTGATGTATCCCGCTGTTCGACCTCGCCGCCGGTACCGATATCCTGTACGAACACGCCGTACACCAGTCCGGAAAACGCCCTCCTGAACCGTTCGTTGCTCACCACCCAGACGGCAAAGAGGGCGGCGAAGACGGCGGTGTGTGCGTACGCCGTCGGTTGCTCGACGATCGGATGGTCGGCGTATCGGCCTCGAGCGACGAACTGCACGGCCGAGATCACTCCCAGGAGGACGACGACGTTGATAAACTGCTGGGGGTGGATCGCGAGCATTCCGACACCCAAAACGACGAGAACGAGGCTGTAAGCCGACACCCCGAACGTCGGCTCG
>Ga0207421_10004033_pt1 | contig 17201 bp, 14 predicted proteins | sample SodLakKL_010_SED_4_FD_187542 | JGI IMG/M metagenome (GOLD analysis project Ga0207421, IMG submission 187542) | Alkaline sediment microbial communities from Lake Tanatar, Kulunda Steppe, Russia - 8KL_010_SED (SPAdes) (version 2) | ecosystem: Environmental > Aquatic > Non-marine Saline and... | reverse complement strand
TTACTCAAACACTTTTTGAAACGGAATAAAAGTATTTAAGGCCCTCGGGATCTAGCTCCCCTTCAAAAACATTTGTAGCTCCACCTTCCATGTAGGCAGAACCGCTATCAAATATTATCTTAAGTGGGCCGCCTTTAGTTTCAACATCGATAATCTCTGATTCTAAAACATCTAGTTTCTTCGCAACTGCTGCCGAAGCAACTGATCCGGTCCCACAGCTGAGCGTTTCCCTCTCAACTCCTCTCTCAAAGGTTCTGATTTTGAGTTTAGGATCCTCGTCTGTATGTATAACTTCGGCAAAATTTACATTCGTACCATCTGGAAAGAGGTTGCTGTGCCTTATCGGTGGTGCATCCTCTTCTACATCTATCTTGTCGACATCTCCAACAAATGCTACTACATGGGGTACGCCGGTGTTGCATGCAGTTATCTCGTAACCTTCAATCTGCTCGTTAAGCATAGGACTATCGCGTTTAACCGGAATTTTGGAGGGTTTGAATAAAGGTTTCCCCATATTGACTTTGACTTTTATATCCGAATCTCCACCTGAAGCTAACCTTTCACTCTCTTTTTTTATGGAATCCAAATCGACAGGGGCATCTGATTCATCATTCAGGTATAGCCTCTTGACATCATCCCCACCCTCTTTACTTACATCAGGTTTGCTGTAATCAGGTTCTGTTAAATCTTCTTTTTGGTATTCTACCTCTACTTCTAAATTTCCTGCACCCGTCTCTACTTCTACCTCTCCAGTCTCGACATAACCTGCTTCTGCCGCATACCTTACAAGGCATCTTATCCCGTTTCCACACATCTCGGCCTCTGTGCCATCCGAATTGAAAATTCTCATCCGTATGTCTGAATCTTGCGAAGGTTGGAGGTACAGAACGCCATCTGCACCTACTCCAAACTTTCTATGGCAGCATGCACTGGAAAAGGACGCCTTATCTTCTTCATGTATGACCTTACCCAGAAATTCGTCGATTACTACGAAATCGTTTCCGTTACCGTGGGCTTTTAGGAACCGTATCATTCTATTCTACCTGCTTTTCAAAAAGATCGTCGAAACTCTCCCTTTCCCGGATTAGCCTGTGACTACCGTCCGAATCTACAATCACTTCAGCAGGAAGGGGTCTGCTATTATACCTGGATGTCATACTGAACCCGTAGGCTCCAACATCGAGTACAGCAAGCAGATCTCCTTCTTCAGCAGCAACTTGACGGTTTTCCGCTATTAGGTCACCTGATTCACAGAGTGGACCTGCTATGTCGACAGATTCATCCGCATTTTCAGAGGTGCCACCTGATGGATCCTTTACATTTACAAAATTCCCAGCATTCTCAGGATCTGGATCTGACGCGTTTATTATACCGTGGTAGGATCCGTACATTGCAGGCCTCAAGAGTGTATGGAAACCAGCATCCACTCCTATGAACTTTCGGTATGGATTTTGCTTTTTATCGTTAACCCTTGTGAGCACCACCGATGAATCCCCAACTATGGATCTTCCGGGTTCTAAAATCAGATGTGGTTCTCCCAGCTCGTGTTCAGCGCATTTTCTCTTGAATATGTCGGTTACCTCTTTGGAAAACTCATCTATATCGAGTGGTTCTTCCCCTGGCTCATAAGGGATCCCTAAGCCGCCACCTATATCTATAAATTCGAAATCTACTTCGGTGTTATTGCTTACCTTACCTGCTATATCCATCAACCTTTCAACGGCCGGCAGAAACTTCTCCACTTCCAGTATTCCCGAACCTATATGCATATGTATTCCGGAAACGGGTAGGGCAAAGTCGAGTGCCTTTTTGTAAGCCTCTACAATGTAATCCTCCCATACACCAAACTTGCTCTCTCTTCCTCCTGTGATGCAATGATCGTGGTGGCCTGCTCCGATACCAGGGTTTACCCGGATCGATATGCCTTTATCCAAATCGTATCCGCCCAATTGGTACAACCTGGATAGAGTATTTATTGAATCGATATTTATAATAACATTCTTTTTGATGGCATACTCGAGTTCTTCATCGCTGACGCTGGTTCCTGTATACAGTATTCTTTCTGGAGAAAAACCTGCTCTGAGCGCCGAATGTATCTCGCCGGGACTTACAGCATCAATGCAGCTACCTTCTTCCTCGAGAATCTTCAAAACAGAGAGGTTTGTGTTGGCCTTGCAGGCATAATGGATCTTTACCTTTTCGTAATGTTCAGAAAGTGATTCGTATATAGATCTGTAATTTCTTCTTATGCGATCTGAACTGGTAACATACAGTGGTGTTCCATATTCATCAGCCAGCTCCTCTGCTTCCACTCCCTCTATTAAAAGGGATTCATCTACATTTAAATGGCCCCTAACCAAATTCGAGTCCCTCCATTCTTTCCACAGCTTTCTCGATCCTTTCAATATCTTTTGTGAGGGCAAATCTTATGTATCCTTCTCCATAGTCGCCAAATCCGGACCCAGGGGTTGCAACCACTCCAGCCTTATCCAAAAGCTCTTTAGAGAAATCCATAGAGCTGGTACCTTCAGGACAATTGGCCCAAACATAAAATGTAGCTTTGGGCTTCTCAACATCGAGGCCTAGAGACCTTATACCATCAATCAAAAGGTCCCTTCTCTTCTCGTAAGTTTCAACATTCTCTTCTATCGGGTCTCTAGGGCCCCTCATAGCTGCTATAGCAGCTCTCTGTACCGCCTCAAATACACCGCTGTCAACATTTGTTTTGACCTGGCCGATTCCTTCGATAATTTCTTTATTTCCGACTACAAAACCGATCCTCCATCCGGTCATATTGTAAGTTTTTGATAATGAATGGAACTCGACTCCAACATCTCTGGCACCATCCACGTTTAAGAGGCTCGGTGCATCATAATCAAAGGTTATTTCGGAATAAGCTGCATCATGGCAAACTATAATATCATGTTCCTTCGCAAAATCAACTACCTCCTCAAAGAAGTCCATGTCTGCCACACCCGCAGTTGGGTTGTTCGGATAGTTCAAAAACATGATCTTAGCGTCTTTAGCGACTTCTTCAGATATCTCAGAAAGGTCTGGAAGGAATCCATTCTCTTCCTTGAGGGGCATCGGCACCGGTTCACCATCTGCTAAGATCGTGCCTATCTCGTACACAGGATAAGATGGATCTGGCACGAGGGTCTTCTCCCCGGGGTTAACAAAAGCCAGTGGAGTGTGTGCTATTCCTTCCTTGCTACCAATCAACGAGAGCACTTCCTTATCTGGATCCAGAGGTATTCCAAACGAATCTGAATACCATTCAGCTGCGGCCTTCCTAAATTCGTACATACCCGTATAGCTTGGATATCCATGCGTATCTGGGTCGCTAGCTGCTTCATAAAGTGCATCAACAACATGATCTGGGGTAGGTATATCTGGATCTCCAACTCCGAAATCGATAACGTCCACGCCTTCGCTTTCTTTCTCTTCCTTTGCCTTATCGAGTTCTGCAAATAGATAAGGAGGTAAAGAGTTAATCCTATCAGAATACATTTTAGCCCTCATTCTATTTTCTCTTTTATTTCTTTATACTTTCTCAAAAATAGAATAGTATCTTTTATCTTTTATCTTTTATCTTAACAGTTGGGTAAGATAAATTAAGCTATTTGTATCTATTAAAAATTAGATACATAACAATACCGGCAACGAAGGCTATTCCAAGGTTTACTACAAAACCAAAAATTCCTATAAAAATCACAAAAAAGTAGCTTTCCGTCCTACGTAGGCTTGTTAGGCCCAACTGGAATGCAATTATCAGGAGGATGATCCCAAGCATTGAGACGGGGTACGCCACTATGATGTCTACCAAAAATAATGCAGCAGCAATATATCCCAAACCTAAGATTATGTTCGCACCTGCGGTACGGGCCCCAAATGTATACTTGCCGGCAACACCACCACTACCGTGGCACATTGGAAATGCTCCAAACGGTATCGAAAAAAGGTTCATTATGCCTATGCTCGACGAAAGCTCATCCAATGATGCATCCTTTCCAAAATAATCATGCAGGAGAACCGATGTTGCCAGTATCGAATTGCCGAGGGTCATGGCTAACTGAGCAGTCATTGCTTCGAGCGATGAAAACGTCGGCCAATCAATCATGAACATGCCTTCGACTGTCGGTAGAGTTATAGACGGAAGACCAGCATAGAAAAATGCAATTACTAAACCTATCAAAAAGACGGTTATAGCACTTAGGTTAAAGTAGCCAAGAACAATCAACAAAAGGGCAACTGCGGTTGCAACTCCAGCCATCTGAAGGTCTTGAATTCCTAGCTGGAAACCTGTTTCAAGTAGTACCAGTGCAACTCCGAACTGTATACCCCTAACCACTGGTGAACCAATATATTTTTTTACTCTCATAAGGGAGCGGGTTGTTCCAACAACCAGAAATATTAGGCCTAACATTAAACCCGCAATAAGGGTTTCTCCCACCGTAATTGTTCCAGCAAGGATCAGTGCTGCTAAAGCTTTCATCGGCTCAATAGAGATGGGGGCACCATAGTAGATTCCCCAGACTATCTGAAAAAATCCAAACCAGATGAGCATGAGAACGAGCGATAAATCAGTTAGAACTGCGATTGCCACAACTATAGGCAGTACTGTGATCGAGTCACCTATGGCACCTGTGAGCTCGTTAAATGAAAAAGATATGTCGGAATCATTAGAATCTATGGATGGTAGTTGCATTAAATTCTTGTTTTTCCGCTAGATACTAAAAAATATTTAAAAATGTATAAAAGGGATAATAGAAGAATACACCAAGAAATAAAATACAAGAAATTTAATTGAGATTTTGAGGCCTTAATCATCGGTACCTTTTTTAAACTATGTAGTCCGGGTCACTACTACTTCCATCAATCGACTCCTTTCCATTCTTCCTGCATTTAATGCATGTTTCTTCAGGTACTTCACCAAATTCCTCGCACACTACATAAACATTATTGTTGTACCTATTGTAGCCGGAGAAGTTCTCACATTCAACATCTCCAGTTTTAGAGGTTGCAACCAAGTTAGCCCACCATTAAAGAATCATGTTGTTTCCTTTATATTTTATTTGGATTGAGGCCAAACTTTAGAGGAGATGCGTATAGACGATCTAGAAACATATGGCCTCCCAAGCGGAGCCCTAAAGATACTGAGAAAGAAAGGATTCGAAGAGCTTTATCCTCCTCAAGAGGAAGCAGTAGAGGATGGAGTCCTAGATAATGATAGCTTAGTTTTATCGGTTCCAACAGCAAGCGGCAAGACTTTTGTGGCTGAGGTTGCGATGTTAAACTCCATATACAACGGAGGTACCGCCCTTTACGTTGTACCTCTAAGGGCACTGGCGTCCGAAAAGTATGAAGAGTTCAAAAAATACGAGGAGCACGGATTCAAGGTTGGGATATCTACGGGCGATTACGATACAAAGGCTGATTACCTAGCAGACTTCGATATAATCGTGACCACAAGCGAGAGGGCCGACTCAATGTTGAGAACGGGCACCAAATGGCTCGAAAGCCTTGATGTGATGGTATTCGACGAGATCCACCTGATAGATTCAGGTAATAGGGGGCCAACTTTAGAGGCGACAATTGCAAAGCTCAAAATGCTGAACCCGGATGCACAGGTTTTAGCTCTAAGTGCGACCATAACGAATGCCGATGAGATATCGGAGTGGTTGGATGCCAAATTAGTAAAAAGTGACTGGAGGCCCGTAGAACTTAGAAAAGGTGTTCTGTACGGAAAGCGCATAGACTTTCCACTGGATGGGGATGAAAAGCTAGAATGCAGTGCAAAAGATAAAGCGTCCGCCCTAGTAAAGGATGTGGTTCAAAAAGGAGGACAGGCAGTGGTATTCGCATCAACCAGAAGGAACTCGAGGGTAGCTGCAAGGCGGGCATCCAAATCGATAGGTGGAGAGCTCTCAGTAAAAGAGAAGGATATTCTAAAGGATATATCTGAAAACGTGCTTGGGTCCGGAGAGCAAACAACGGAGTCAAGAAAGCTTGCCGATTTCATCTGTAGGGGTGCTGCCTTCCATCATGCAGGACTTTTATCCGAGCACAGGAAAATCGTGGAGAGCGGATTTCGGAACGGGCACATAAAGGCAGTGTGTGCCACACCTACGCTTGCGTGGGGAGTTAACCTTCCGGCAAGGCGTGTCGTAGTCAGAAGCTACAAAAGATACGATCCAAACTACGGAATGAAGCCTATACCCGTATTGGATGTAAAGCAGATGTTCGGAAGGGCGGGCAGGCCCGGTATGGATCCCTACGGAGAGGCGATCCTAATCTCAAAAAACAGGAGAGAGAAGAGGGAGCTGATTGACCACTACATACTAGGCGAGGCAGAAGATGTGACCTCAAAGCTTGCATCCGAACCTGCACTGCGTAGCCATGTGCTATCTTTAATCGCTTCGGAGCTTGCTAGAGAGATGGATGACATAATGGATTTTGTAGATAAAACATTTTATCCAATACAGAACGAAAGTGGCGATATATCTTTAAAGATAAGAAAGGTTATCGATTTTCTTTCTGATGAGGAGTTCATAAGGGTTGAAAATGGCGGAAAGATGTATTCGACAAGCCTGGGAAACAGAGTTTCCCAACTCTATATAGACCCAAAGAGTGCATCGATAATCCTCGATAGGCTGGCCTCAAACCTAGATAAAGATATAGAATTTATACACATGGTATGCGAAACGCCAGATATGGATCTCCTATACATGAGGAAAAAAGATTACGATATGGTTCAATCGTTCTTGTCGGAATACAAAGGTGAAACAGGCGATAGAGGCCAGATTGAGGGAGATCGGTCAGATGAGTGGTTCCTCGCAGAAGTCAAAACGGCAATGATGCTAAAAGACTGGATAAGCGAGGTAAAGGACGAGGATATGGCAGATAAATTCGGAGTGGGGTCCGGAGACATACGCAGGCGGTCAAGTACAGCAGAATGGCTGCTCCATTCATCCGCCGAGCTCTCAAAGGAAACTACTCAGCTGTATATAAACAAACTCAGATCGCTTTCAAGCAGGATGAAGTACGGCGTATCGGAAGAGGTGCTTAACCTAACGAGGTTGCCCGGAATCGGGAGGGTGAGGGCTAGAAGGCTTCACGACAGCGGATTTACTACAAGATCGGAGATAAAGGAGGCCAAGGCGGAGGATCTCAAAAAAATCCCAGGGATAGGCAAAAAAACTGTGGAGAAGATCAAAAAAGACATAGAGAGATATTGAATTGGTCCTAGAAAGATGAGTTATGTGGAAAGGCATACATGCTACCGCATTTCTCGCACATTCAAACAAAAAACAAAAATTAGGAAAAATTAAAAAACGAATTTAGATTTTATTGTATAGTTAAAATTGAATTAGGAACAAAACAGTTGATTAGATATGGATGGAGAAAACAAGGGGGCGAAAAAAAAGGAAAAAGCTGGATGGAGGCCAGCAGTAAAAGATAAAACAAAATCAAGAGTGAACGAAGGTATGAAAGATCAAAGTAAAGGTAGAAAGGGAGATAAAAAAATAAAGATCGTAGGAGCTAGAGGAAGAATAGAGAACATAGAAAGTTTTATAGAAAAGATAGGAAAAATCGGAGATAATAAAAATTCAGCCATACAGGTAGTGGATTCAGATATAGTTGCAGGTAAATCCCACCTAGAGCACGCGGCCGTGAAGGCGATCCAATCATGGGAAAAGGATCCGATATCCAACAGCTTGAGTATGGAAGTGCTCCTTTTTTCGACCGGCGAAAGACAAATAGAAAACGCGCTCGATAAAGGCGGGGTAAAGAAGAAAAAAGGAATGGGGGAAGAGTGCAGGAAGAAGGGAAAAGAAGCAAAAGACGATTTAGGAATGGCTTTTGTCCTAATTGGAAATATAGGTTGGTCGGACGTTTTGGATGAGCTCGATTGCGAGATAGAAATCGACGAAGAGGTACTAAAATACACTCCCGAAAAGGAAAAAAGGGTGAGAGAAGTATTTGGGATAGGAGAAAAAGAGGTTGAAGCAGTTGGTAGAGAAAAGATTCCTCTTATAGTTCTAGAGAGAGTGACACTACTAGAACTGGAAAAATAAAATATTATAAAAAAGAAGAGATTTGATACAATGTCTGATTATTTTATGGCTATCGACGTAGGAGTAGGGACCCAGGATATAATGATGAGTAAAGATGGGTGCATAAGCGAGAACAACATTAAGTTGGTATTACCTTCACCGACCAGGCTAAAAGCAAAGATGGTAAAGAATTCAAATTCGGACATATTCTGCAACGGATACACAATGGGTGGTGGTCCTCTTTCAAAAGAGCTCGAAAGGCATGCCGCCAACCATAAAGTCGTAATGACGCCGGATGCAGGGAGAACCGTATCCGATGACTTGGAAGAAGTGAAAGATAGAGGAATAGAAATAAAAGATTGTCCTACTGGCAGCAGCTTTGATATCATAAAGTTAGGAGACCTTATGCTTACTGAATTGAATTCGGCATTAGGGGGCTTTGGAATCAAAAAAACTTCTGAGATAGGCGTAGCGGTCCAAGATCACGGCGTTGCACCAAAAGGTATGTCGGACAGAAAATTTAGATTCGAGTTCATTAGAGATGTTATAGAAAATAGAGGAAGATTTGAAGACTTCGTATTCAAAGAGAAAAGCGGCAGATTTAGTAGAATCGATGCCGCCCTTAAAAACATGAATGATCTTGGTATAGATGGATTTGCCATGGATTCAAAAATTGCAGCTCTCTTAGGCTGCATAGAAAGTGATAGCCCTCATCTAGTGGTGGATGCCGGAAATGGACATTTTATGGCAGCAACCGTGAAAAACAAAGAGATCCTAGGAATTATGGAGCACCACACTAGAAAATTGGACGAAGCCAAAATAAAAAAATTCCTGCAGAAGCTGGTAAACGGAGATCTTAAAAATGAAGAGGTATTCGAAGATGGAGGTCACGGTGCATGTGCCCTAGAAGGAATAAAAACAAAAAACATTGAGAAAAGGCTCACAGGGCCCCAGAGAGGTGTGGTTCCAAAAAGTTTAGGATTCAAGCAAGCATGTCCGGCCGGAGACGTTATGATGACGGGGCCGGTAGGAATATTCAAAGCTTCTCAAATGATTGAATGACCGATGTACTGAAGAGAAAACAAAAAGATCAAAGGTAAAAACGTAAAAGATTACCTAGATGGGAAATAATAATAGAATCAACTAAAAATGTAGTGAACCTTAAATATAATGTCGTTTGGCAACAAGTTTTTAATTACAGGTAAGTAAAATGTCGAATTTCGAATACCAGGCCTCGAGCGTAAAAGATACCTTGGCTGAAATGAAGGATGTATCCGAGCTCATGCTTGATTTGAGTTATTCGGCAGCTCTTTATAATAATATAGAGATAGCAAGAGAGGTTTCCGACTTAGAAAAAAAGGCCGACGAACTGATATATCATATAAGGATATCAGTAATATTGAGCGCAAGGAAGCTGGAAGATGCAGAGAGGATGGCTTCGGTGCTCCAAATTGCAGAAGCCGCAGAGAAGATATCCAACGCTGCTGGCGACATCGCTAAGATTGTCATAGAGGGTATAAGCCTACCAGAAAACTTTAAAGGATATTTATCCGAAGCAGAAGAAACTATCGGAGAAGGTAAAGTAGGAACTGGTGGTGTAGCTGAAGGAAAAAAATTAGGCGAAATTAAGATGGAAACTGAAACAGGCATGAAGGCGATAGCTATAAAAAGGGAAGATAGCTGGATATACAATCCAACAAAAGATACAGAGTTAAAAAATGGAGATACCGTGATAGCTCGGGGGCCCAGAGAGGGTTTGCCCAAATTCTGTAAGATGTGTTCCGGTGAGGAGAAAAAAACGGAATACGATATCGGTGAAGAGGGGAATGGCATGGCTGCCGAAACGGCAATCGAGATGAAAAATATTTCCGAGCTGGCAACCGGCCTTGCATACTCTGCAATTCTGTTTTATAGCGAGGAAATTGCAAACGAGGTAATGCAGCTTGAAGAATTAATGGACAGGATGAACAACAAGCTGGAGATGGACGTACTGAAATCTGCCAGGAATTACAGTGATGAAGAACTAGAGAAATTGAGCGGCCTTTTGCGAATCGGGCGGATCTCAGAAGTAATAAGCGATGCAGCAATGGAGATAGCAGATATCGTTTTGAGGGGTGTAGAGCCGCATCCTATTTTTGCATTCGCAGTACGGGAGAGCGATGAGATAATATCGAGGAAAGAGATAAAGGATGGATCAAAGCTCGAAGGTAAAACACTTGGAGAGGTTACGCTCAGAACTAAAACTGGTATGAACGTGATGGCTGTCCGAAGGGGTAAAAATTGGATATACAACCCCTCGGGTAAAACTAGGCTTGAAAGCGGAGATATCCTGATAGCCAAAGGTAGAGAGGAAGGAGAGAAAAGATTGAATGAGCTTGCGGGCGGAGATGGTCAAAAAGAATAGATGTGTCGAGCTATAATTGATTAAATTTTTTTCCCATCTATTTACCTTCTTATCTTTTTACAAAAATAATTAAAAAAATAATATAAAACAGATAAAAATATTAAAAAAGAAAAAATTAATATTGTTCTGAGGACGAATTTTAAAAGAGTGCATTACAAAAAGTGATTTTGATGAAAGCATATAAAGCAATACTGATGATAACCATCGTTTTTTGTGTAGCTGTGGCTATTTCATCTCCTGTTGTAAGTGGTGAAGTTACTTACACATATGAGGATGTGTTAGATGAGGGAGATGGGATACAGATTAATAATTATTTTATAGAATTCGAAGAGATTGTAGTTGAGACAGAGGAAATTGAAGAAAACAATGAAACAAACGAAGAAAATAATGAAACAACAAATGAAACAATAGAGCATTATTCCATCATAATTAATTGTTATAAGTTGGAAGATGCGGAAACTAGGGATCTTGAAAAACTGGAAGAAGGGCTCGAAATTGATGAAGGTGATTCTTATTCCTTAGACGATGATTTAACAATGACTATAAACGAGATAGATGAAGGCGAAATAGGTGTAACATTAGAATCTAAATTTCAGATTTGGGATGATGATTATTACCCTCGAATTGTAGAAGATGGTGACGCCGAAGAGGATTTTATATTCCCTCCTAGAGTTGATATATATGATGTCGAAATAAATGTGGAAGAAGAGCGAGATATAGAAGGTTTTAGTGAAAACACGGTTGAAACTGGTGAAGAATTTACGATTGAATTTAAAATTAGGAATGATGGTACAGGTTTAGCTAAAGATTTTGAGATGGGTTTGAATGTCCCTGAGGGATTCAATATAGAAGATAGACCTGATCCAATAGATATCCCATGTAAAATCTCAGACGAAAGTAATACAGCTACTATAGAGTTCACAATCAGTGCTCCTGATTCTATAGATGGTGACTTTGAGAGTTTTGAGATATCCATATCTGAAGAAGATATCGAGTATTTTGATGCGGTAGGTAGTGACCGAGATACAGAATTACCTGAAGTTGAAGTTGGCATAGATGAATCTTACGATATATGCGTTTACAGAAGGATCCCTTCTCTCTCAGCCGAAGTAACGAGCGATACAATAGAGAGAGGTGAAACTGCTGAACTTCTACTAACGCTAACTAACGAAGAAGATGCAATTGGAAATGTAGAAAATATAGAAATAAGTGCAGAATTCGATGAAGACATAATGGAAGTGGATATAGATCCAAGATTTCCTCCTGATTTGAGCCCAGGTAATAGCAGAGACGTAGAAGCTGAAGTTGAATTTGATTTTATGAAAGATGTAGTTGGATCACATACAATTCAATTCAACATAGATTATGAAGACGAGGATGGAGAGTCCTACACTAAAACTGTAGAATCAGAAGTGGAAGTAGAAGAAGAAAGTGTACTGGCAGTAGAATTGAAAGAAGCACCAATGATACCAACAGTACAGGTAAGAGATCATGGAACTATTGAAATAATTATTGTAAACGATGGAGATAGCCCTGTAGAACATATAGGGGTAGAACTACTCGACGGTGAAGGGTATCGAGTCGAAGAAGGTGAAGAGAGTATATCTCACCTTAGCGATGGCGACCTTGAAGAATTAGAATTCAAGATTGCAGCTTTAGAGGTTGGGGAGCACGAAATAAACTTTAGGATAACTTCTCCAGCAACGGGAGAGCAGATAGAAACTTTCGATTTAAATATCACTGAGCGGGAAGAAGATGTACTTCAGCTGGATGCAGAAGATATCAGTGTAGACGAGGATGAAGAAGGTGCCGTTGAAATATCGATTAAAAACGATGGAATGGTTCCATTAGACGGGGTAGAGGTTGAACTCCAAACTGGATATGGATACGAGATACTTGAAAATTTGGATGAGGTAGGTACCCTTGAAGGCGGCGAAGAGGTAACAGTTGAAGGATTAGTCGAAGGCACGGAACCAGGAGAACATACGATTGAAGTGCTTTTACAGTCAGAAGAAACAGAAGATGCTACATACAGCATAAGCCTAACAGTAATTGAAGACGATTCTATATTAAACCAAATAATTAGTGGGTTTTCCAATATAGGATCCACTATAGCAAATCTAGAATTTAACCCGGTATACCTCGTACCGATTGCAATCATAGCAGGTTTGAGTGGATGGATTATTTGGAGAAAGAGACAGTTTACATATAAATAACTTAATATAAATGACTGCAATTGATAAATAAGTATAAACAACTAAATATTAAAATAAAGGTAGATTATTAATGTCCCTTAATGTTCTTTTGCTCGGAGTTGGGCAATGCGGAAATAGGATACTCGATGAGATCAATAAACAAGCATACGGAGGAGGTAAACTATCCAAGTACTTTTCTAGACAAAAATTCCCGAGTAACGTTAGAACCTTAGCTGTAAACACATCTAGAAATGATCTGAGAGAGCTTGACTTTACCAAGGCCAAGGACAGAGTACATACTCCACATCTACATGGGGTAGGTGCAAACAGAGATCAAGGTAAAAAATGCTTTCAGCAAAACAAGAATGTCATATTCGAGGCCATCGAAAAGGAAGATGACTATGACCTTGGGTTTGTAATAACGTCTGCAGGTGGAGGCACTGGATCCTCATTTTCACCACTTTTAGTAGAAGAATTAAGGGAAAGATACAACTTTCAGATACATTCTGTAGTAGTTCTTCCATTCCGTACCGAAGGCACGATTTTCCTTCAAAATACTGCTTTTACCCTTAGAGAGTTAAAAGAGAAAGACGTAGACAGTATGATACTGGTCGACAACGAGTTCTTAAAGAAGGGTACCAATGAAGACATACATACTGCCTATTCTAGAATAAATTCTATGGTTGCTCAAAGGATGCTATTCCTGCTTAGGGCCTTAGATAGCGAAATGATGCTGGTAACGGACCTAGGAGACTTCAATACTGTTATGTCTGCTGGAGAAAAATTTGCAACCTTGGGATTCTGCAACGCAGGGGAAAATACTGCGATACAGTCAGCAATAAAGAGCAGCTTATCGCCTAATGGTTTACTCTTCAACACAGACGTATACAAAGAGGCGGGGAGAGCAATGATAACGATACAAGGAGAAAAAGAGCAGCTCGATATGGAAGGCATAACTTCCGAAGTGGACAAGCTTTCGGATGAGATAGGTCACGTATTTAAAGGCATAGTAGTTAACGATGGCAATCCAAAAGTTTTATCGGTTCTTTCTCTCGATAGATCTAAAGAACTCGATTCTGTATACTCCAAAGCGATAGAGGCAATAGAAATAGAGAAAAGGAGAAAAGAGCTGAAGAAGGAAAGCGAAGAAGTGTATTCAAAGATAGACGGACTCGAGCCTGAATATTAAAAGTATAATAATCAATATAATTATTTCTTAATTAGAGATAGGTTTAAATATAGGCTTGCCAATTCTTCCTACCTATTTTTTCTGAGTAAATAGAAACATTTAAGTCATAGAAGGCTATTTATTGTTTATCGTAATGTGTTAATGTGTGTCACACTAACATAATATCATATATTAAATAGGTGTATTTAAAAACTCAAGAAAGGTGTTTAAAAAATGAAGATAGGTAAAGAGATCAGAAAAGAAAGAATAATAGATAGGAATAGTAAAAGAACCGTTATAGTCCCTATGGACCACGGTATAAGCATGGGACCCATACCCGGTCTAGTCAACCTCTCAGAAACGGTGGAAAAAGTTGCAGAAGGTGGAGCAAACGCTGTCCTCCAGCAAAAAGGAATGATTCCACATGGGCATAGAGGATACGGGAGAGATGTCGGACTGATAGCGCATCTTTCGGCAAGTACTTCCTTAGGGCCCGACCCAAATGATAAAGTACAGGTATGCAGCGTTGAGGAAGCCATAAAGTTTGGTATCGATGGAATTAGCGTGCACGTTAATGTAGGGTCTGAGACAGAAGCAAGTCAGTTAAAGGGACTAGGAAAGGTCTCGAGGGAGTGCAACAAATGGGGAGTGCCTCTGATTGCAATGATGTACCCTCGAGGAGAAAGGGTAGATGATGAATACGATGTTAAATACGTAAAACATGCAGCCAGAACAGGGGCAGAACTCGGTGCCGATATCATAAAAACGAACTACACTGGGTCCCCAGAAACTTTCAGAGAAGTGGTTAGTGGATGCCCCGTTCCCATAGTCGTTGCCGGCGGTCCTAAAATGGATAATGTCAAAGAGGTACTCGAAATGGTAGAAGGAGCAGTAAAAGGGGGAGCAAGCGGCGTAGCAATAGGTAGAAACGTATTCCAAGCTCCAGATATTGTATCTATGACAAGTGCTATATCGAGAATCGTGCACAAAGAAGAGAGTGCAAAAGAAGTAAGCAAAGACCTAGATATGTAAAAGATACAAAAACTATTTAAAAAGGTATATTTTAGAGCCGAGACTATAAACATATCTGGATAATACAAATTAGATTTAAGCCCAGATCCTTAAGATGATACAAGCAATAAATGGAGAAAATTCGATCAAATGGTAATGTTTGAATAAACGTTTAAAAAACCAGATCTTAGTAATTTAAATTAAAAAAACTAAAAGTAGCTCGGATTGAGAGATAAAAAGATTGGAGACGTAGATAAGATGGAATTGTGGTTAAAGCCAAAAAGCGATAAATGGGATGGATCAAAAGAGCTTATTACAGCTGCAATGGAGCGTGGATTCGATACCGTGGTTTTAAAGCCGGAAGACGCTTCCAAAGCATCCAAATTAGGAAATATCAGAGTTGGCCAGGAGCTGGATGCAGATGACCAAAAAATAGAAAAAATCAAACCAGAAAAGGTAGGGGGAAAGGACCTAGTTTTGGCAGGCGTTAATGGCGAAGGAGACGGTACACTCGATGCACCCAAAAAAATAGAAGAATCTAAAGACCTGGAAATAATCAGAAACGTGGATGCAGATAAAAAGGGAGAATTTGTCTTAATAGACAGCAAAGACAAAGAAAGATTTGCCAAATCAATTGCAGAACCTGAAGAAGTAGATTACATAGTAGTGAAGGGTAGCGACTGGAAGATAATACCATTAGAAAATCTGATTGCAGAGTTACAGCAGGTAGATGTGGACATAATAGCCAGCGTGAAGGATGCTGAAGAAGGGAAAACCGCGATGGAGGTACTCGAAGTCGGGGTGGATGGAGTTTTACTAGAGAGCGGAAACATGGATGAAATACTGAAACTATCTAAGATGCATAAAAACCTAGACAGTGGACATCTCAACCTTCAAAAAGCAGAGATAAAGAAAATAAAAGAGGTGGGCATGGGAGACCGCGTCTGCGTGGATAGCTGCACTTTAATGGAAGAAGGAGAAGGCATGCTCGTAGGATCATCTTCCAGCTGCCTCTTTCTGGTGCATTCCGAATCCATAGATTCGGAGTATGCCGACCCCAGGCCATTCAGGGTAAATGCAGGGGGCGTTCACTCGTACATAATGGTACCGGAGGGGAAAACGATGTACCTTTCCGAGTTAGGTGCAGGAGATGAGGTGCTTGTTGTCAATAAAGAGGGAGGTACGTCAACTGCAATCGTAGGTAGATCCAAGGTGGAGAGAAGGCCTATGCTGCTCATCGAGGCTGAAATCTCCATGGCATCAAAAGGTGAAAGATTAGATAAAAACAAGGAAAAAGAAGTTAATGAAGAGAGTAAAAGATTCAAAGTCATACTTCAGAACGCGGAAACTATCAGGCTCGTAAACGGCAAAGGATGCCCAGTATCCATCTCGGAGCTGGAAGTAGGAGACAGCGTGCTGGTCTATACCGAAGAAGGGGGCAGGCACTTCGGGAAAGATGTGGATGAAACCATAATCGAGAAATAAACTTAAAATTAAATTCAGTTTACTTTTTCTATTTCTTATTTTTTAGGCCCTCAATAACACAAAATTTAGGATGTATTGGGAATAGAAGCATTTATGGAGAGATTTATGAGTCGAGCCAAAGAAACTATTTCTACAGATAAAGAGTTAGAAGGAGTATTAAACGAAGTATACAATTTAGAGAGATATTATGAGCAATCTAAAGTATGGAGTGCATACGTAGATAGTAAAAAATTCAAAAAAGTTCTTTACCAGATATCCCAAGATATACTAAAGCATGAAGAAAGGTTAGAGAGGTTGGCATCAGGCCTGGATATGAACCTAGGAGACGAGATTCCGGAAGGCGGCCCAGGAGATGCAATCAGTGTGTTGGAAGAACTCCTTGAAGGAGAAAGGACCATCAAAAACATATACGAAGGCCTTCTAGATGTAGACAAGAGCCTAATAGAGAAAAGATGGAGGGGCAAAGATCCAGAAGAGTTCTACAAAGAGCTGGAAAAGCAGATAAATGAGGAAGAGGGGCACATCCGTGAAATCATGGAGATGTTGGAAGATAGAGAAGTACTAGAAAAAGATTTAGATATAAAAGAAAAAGAAACAGATGAGGCTCTGAAAGAAATAAAAGATTCGGAAGAAAGATTGAAGGAAAGCACCATATTTGGACAGGTTGAAACGATAATTCTATCTTTTGATAACTTAAAAAACTTCAACAAAGTATCTCAAGAAATTAGCCAGAAAGGTAATGTGACATCCTCCTCTTCCTAAAGGAAGAGGCTTCCATCCATTCATCCCCTTTTATTCCGAGGTTAAGGGACTACCGATGGAAGTGCCATGAAGAGTCACCGACTCTTCGTAGACATTGTTAACGGTTATCCGTCGCTGAC
>Ga0207421_10004031_pt1 | contig 17210 bp, 8 predicted proteins | sample SodLakKL_010_SED_4_FD_187542 | JGI IMG/M metagenome (GOLD analysis project Ga0207421, IMG submission 187542) | Alkaline sediment microbial communities from Lake Tanatar, Kulunda Steppe, Russia - 8KL_010_SED (SPAdes) (version 2) | ecosystem: Environmental > Aquatic > Non-marine Saline and... | reverse complement strand
CAGATAGTTTTTTTGTTCATCGTCCAGCTTAGTCTTTTCAAGTGTCTTAGCCATTCCCATCACTGCACCTAATGGATTACGGATTTCATGGCTGATATTAGCAAGAAATTCTGACTTTGCTCTGTTTGCCCGCTCAGCCACATCACGGGCCTTCAATAGTTCCTCTTTCTCTTTATGATCAGTTACATCACGGGCAATGCTTACTACCTCATCTACCAGTCCGGTATTTTCCTCATACAAAATCCTGTTAGCTACATCCAGCCAGATGTAGCTGCCATCTTTCCTTTTTACCCTACAGATTTCACTAAAATTGTGCTCCCTGTTATCAATGGCTGCCTGGTAACCCATTTGTATCTTGTTTGCATCCTCAGGGTGAATATATTGAAAAATGGATGTACCTGTCATCTCTTCCCTGGCATAACCTAAAATTTTCTTACAAGCAGGAGAGATGTAGATGAGCCGACGATCCCAGCTATGACGCGAGATCATTTCATTGGTATGATATTCAAGGAGTTTTACTCTTTGCTCTATAATTTTCTCCCGGGCTGTGAAACCGCTATCTTTAAAATGATTTTCAGATATTTCAGTATATATGTCACCAAGATCATCGAAAATCTCAGTGGTCCTATTTTTCTCTCCGCAAAGACCATCCCTGACTGCCTGCTTCTCTTTCTCAGCAATGAGCCTGGTAACAATCTGTTTGATTATAGATGGCCACATGGCCATAAACTCATCTTTTTTAGGCAACACCTCATAAACCCCCATGCTTTTTGCATGCCTTACAGAGGTATCATCACCAGGTAAAAGCATGACAATACAGTCTATCAATAATTCGTGGCGGTGGAAATAACGCAATACTTTATGCCATGAAAAAGACCCTGATGCCGAATCAATAATATAAATTGTATTGTTTATCAAATCGTTGCTTTGCGCAGCCAGAAAAGCATCTTCTGGTTTCTGAAATCCGGAACAATAAAAACCTGCCCGGGTCAACAATCGTTGTATGTCCGTGCTAAAAGCTAAATCCGCTGAAAGTACGATTATCGCAGTTTCAGGATAAGTTTCTCCTGGTTGAGCCATGGTTCCATGCATTATGATGCATTATTAAAGCAAGCCGCTCGAATGTCTTACCTGTACAAATATACACTTTATGTGTATTAAATTTGCTTACATCCTACTTTTTAAAGCATATTTCAAATCAAGAATGGTTCAAAAACAAGGGGTGCAGTAGAATAAAAATACAAAAATCAACTCAGGGAGGGAAATTTTATTAATAAAAAAAAGTAGTATCTTGTATGGAACAATATTTGCATTAAATTGTGTATAAAGAAGAATCACAAAAATGTGTACCTATGAACATAAAGAGGATAAAATTAGCCATGGCCAGTTTACTGCTAATCATTTTTGCAGTAACCCCGGAGCCTGTACTGTACGCTCAGCAAGAAGATTCACCCCTGAATCACATACATGAGCAGATGCAGGTGCTGGATCAAAATTATTCGCAACAAAAACTCTTTCTGCATCTTGATAAAACAGAATACCTTGCTGGAGATAATATCTGGTTAAAAGCCTACCTGGTGGATGCGAACACCCTTGTTCCGGATATGCGAAGCACAAACCTATACATTGAACTTACAAATTACGAAGGCAAGCTTGCTGATGTGATGTTGCTGCGTCTTAACAGCGGCTTTGCTCACGGCCATATCAGCCTTCCCGATTCAGTGCCGGAGGGAAGCTACCGGATAAAAGCATATACCGATTGGATGATGAATTTCCATGAAGACTTTTTTTATTCCCAGGATCTTCACGTGATTAACCCGATTGAAGAGAATTTTCTCAGAAGAAGGGATATATGGCAAAACAGATTATATAACCGCAGTCTGTCTGGCAAACAGGAGAAGGTGCAATTTGCATTTTTCCCGGAGGGCGGCGATCTGATAGCCGGCATAGAGAACCGGGTAGCTTTCAAAGCCGCAAACTCTTTAGGAAAAGGCCTTGCTGCATCCGGTACTTTATATGATGATGACGGGACAGAGATCCTTGAATTCTCCACATATCATAATGGCATGGGAGATTTTTCATTAGTTCCGGAATATAACAAGAGATACAAGGCGGAAATAACATTTGACAACGGAGAGACAAAGCGCGTGAGGCTTCCCCGAAGTATTGAGAGGGGCTATGCCTTGTCTGCCAAGCTTGATCATGATGCTGCGCATATAAAAGTTCAAAGCAACCATCAAAACCTTTCCAATGAGTTGATATTGTTGGTTCAAACACGCGGAGAGATTCAATATCTCCAACAAAACGAACTTCAGGATAAAGAGTTAACGGTAGAAATACCCCTGAACCATCTAAAGACCGGCATTTCCCAGGTTAAGCTGTTCGACATCTCAGGGAAGCCGGTCTCAGAAAGGCTTTTATTTGTCAACAAAGGAGATTTTGAAAGTACAGACCTTGCAGAAGCGAAAGAAACAACAAATGCACGCGATCGTACGGAAATAGAACTGACGCTCGGTCTCACTGGTGATTATGCAGAGGAAGGAAGCTATTCCCTGGCAATTATAGATGCAGAATCAGAAACGGCCAGCTATCCGCCAAATATTGCTTCAGAACTCTTATTTTTCGGCGATTTGAGCATCCCTGTTGAGGATCCTGCCTTTTACCTGACATATGATTCGCAGGAGGCGATAAAGGCGGCAGATCTGCTTATGATGACGAAGGGGTGGCGACGTTTTGACTGGCGGGAAATTCTCGATGGCGAATTTCCAGAAATCACATATGGCTTTCCGCAAGGCATTACCATAGCAGGAGAAATTTCCCCCCGATCTTCCAGCAGGCCCGTTGGGGAAGTGAAAGTGGAGCTGGCGGCACATGCTTATGACGGCAAGGTGGATGTGTATGAGACTAAAACTGACTCCAAAGGGAGTTTTATTTTCCCGGATTTGGATTACAAGGGGGAGTTTACTGCTATGATACGGGCCAATGAAAGTTATGGCAGGCGATCATTGCAAGTGGAACTGGACACGAGAGGCTTCGACCATGTGGAATATGAGCCCAGCTTCAACACCCGGCTGCTTACCACTACCTCCCGGGGAGATAATTGGGAGAGGGTTCCACAACCCGAGCCTATGTTAGAAAAACAAGAACTCTTCGAACCATCCAGGCAGAGGCGCTCAAAATTCGGACCTCCTAATCAGGTCATTCATTTTGATGACATCAGAACGGAGCATAACAACATAATCTCTGTATTACGGGCACGCGTCAGAGGCTTGAGAGTAGTCGGCAACGAGATCATTCTGAGAGGACAAACGAGCTTTTACCACAGTAATCAACCCCTTTTTATGATTGATGAGCAGATAGTTGACCGTAACGCTTTTCTGAATGTGAGCATGGGGGAGGTCGACAGGCTCGAGGTCATTACCGGTGCTGATGCCATGCTGGGAAGCAGAGGATCGGGTGGTGCCCTGATCTTGTATACCTTAACCGGCGACAGCAGATTTCATGGATCATATGAGTTTTCCATGATAGGATATCATATACCAGCCGAGACCTTTGAGTCGCGGATTGAAGCAGGAAAGCACAAACAGCACAATATCGACCGTACCCTACACTGGGAACCCGCCATGTCAGCCAACGAACATGGGGAGATCATTACTTCCTTTTCTATAGATGCTTATGTAAGAAACGTCAGAGTAATTTTACAGGGCATTGATTCCCGGGGAAACATAACCTTCTCGGATCATTTCATAGAATTATGAGCGGAGCCATGCATTAGCCTGCCATACTGCATGGGCATACAATGGAAGCGATATCCCTACGCAATGCTTATTCTGCATCCCACCAGATCCGGTCAGTGATTGTCACATCCTCGGGCACATTCTGAGAGTTGTGAAGATGTTCTGTCTGGGGGTAAGGATAACGCCTGGGAATCTCATCCAATGCACTGCCCTCCGCCAGATTAAGCTCAGGATATCCGGTACGCCTCCAGTCTGACCATACCTCAGGATGTAAAAACAATGCAAGGTACTTGGCATGCATAATATCCTGCAGTTCTAGGTTATCATCAAGCTGATGCTCAGCCAGCCAAGCTTCGTCAAACACGTCATACTGATCTAAAGATGCAATCAAAGCGTCATTGTACGCTTCTGCAGCCGCAGAAACGTTGCCTGTACGTAAATACACCTCAGCTTTGATCAACAATTGCTCGGCATAGGTAAGCATAAAAATGGGAGACTCCTGGCTGGCCACGCCGGCACCTAAATAAGAAGCCGACTGGTTGAATGCACCCGGAGCACTACCCACATAGGCATTGTCGGCATTACGCCTTACAAATACGGGCAGTCGCGGGTCATCCGTACCCAGAAGCATGGATACAGTCTGTTCACCAACCCTCACATGCCTGATGTTCTGATCAAATTCATAGTAGGGATTAGGCAGGTCTGCATGTATATCAAAAGGGAAAAGCATATTATCCAGGTTGCCTGTAAAATAATCATCTTCTTCCTGGATATAAATTAAAGAATGGTTATAATTCTGATCCTCATGGGAAATCCGCAATGAGTTTCTTAATCGTAGCAAATTGGCAGCTTTTATCCAGTTGTTAAGATTTCCCTGGTAAATGAAGTCTGTTTCCGGACCGGGGGTGGGTGCATTTGTATTTTGTGCAGATCTTAGAAGCTGTATACCATCGGAAAGCAAATTATTTACCTGCTCGTACACCAGCTCCTGGTCATCATATTCAGGAAAGCCACCCAAATAAAATTCTGATGCATGAACGAAGGGTATATCACCAAAAGCATCCGTAGCCATAGAAAACATCATTGCCTTTGTAACCATGGCAATACCAGCATGCGCGGGGAGTTCCAGCTCCATGGAATAATCTATTAAGGTATTCAGACGATAATTGGTATGAAGGTAAATTATTTCCCAGGGTTCATCCATATATTCTAAGGGTACGTCATACACCTCCAGATGCACATATGATCCTCTGACGCCTGCCAGTTGTTGCATCCAGATATTAGATAACCGCCCAAACTTATTGCCATGAAGTAATCCTGTATGATATTGGGTCACAGGAATAAATTCATCTATCAATTCTTTCTTGTTCAAGCCTGGATCACCTTCCCGGTCACGGCATGAATGCTGTAATGAAGCAATTAAAACAATAGCCAGCAGAATGAGTATACGTCGGTTCATTTGTTTGTGTTTCCGTTTGACAGGTCAAGCCCTGTCGTTACTATAATTTTGCGCTCGTAATAAACGACAACGGTGCTTATTGAATTAAGTCAGAAAAGGGCATATTAACAATTGGGGAGGTAAAAATTTTACCTCCCCAATTATCAAGAATAACTAATATCGTGCAAAGTGATTATTAGTTTGCACCATACCCTGGGTTCTGGACCATGTTGTCATTAGCATTGATCTCAAACTGAGGTATGGGGTGAATCGCCCTGAAATGGTCAGCAGGCAGTTCCAGGATAAGCGAATAGTGATCGCCACCTGTACGTTCAACGGTCAGACCATTTCTCATCAGGTCAAAGAAACGATGGCCTTCGCCTACCAGCTCTTTTCTTCTCTCCAGGAGAATGCGATCGAGGTCAACATTTCCTACATCATTATCCCTGTTGGTACGAATGTCGTACAAGGTCTTGATATAGTCATTAGCAGCGCCCTGGTTTCCTGTTTCCAACGCCGCTTCTGCTGCGATCAGGTATACCTCGGCCAGGCGAATGACCTTAGGATTATTGATACGACTACCGGCGCCGTCTTTCCCTGGATACTTGGCAAGGAATCCCATCCTTCCGTCGCGTGGATCTTCGTGGATCAGATGCGAACGGATATCATCAGCATCTGCCATCATCATGTCAATGAAGTTGTCAGTAAGTGTAACAGCACCATATCCTTCGGTATCCCAGAGGTATCCAAGACCTTCACGGTCTGAGTTCTGCGAAGAGGTAAAAGGAATTTCAAAAATGCCTTCATCGGCAAAGCCAGTACCCCATGAAGCGACATAATCTTCATACTCCAAAAGGTCATATGGCCCATTGTTGATCACGTCTTCTGCAAGCGGAAGTGCGGCTGCATAATCCTGGTTGTAAAGATGAACCCTGCTGAGAAGAGCCTTTGCTGCCCAGCTGTTGATCGAACCGTCGGTCAGACGTGCATCAGACAACAATGGGATTGCATTTTCGAAGTCAGTAATAACCTGCCCGTAAATTTCGGCCACGGTGTTACGCGGACGGTTTGCATCGGGAGGTATTACTTCTACTGCCAGTGGTACGCCAAGGTCACTCGTCGGGTCACCGTTAGCAGGCATAGGTCCATAGATACGAACCAGGTCGAAATGGAATAATGCACGAAGTGCAAAAGCCTGTCCCTGAATTCTTTCTTTCCTCTCGATTTGAGCTGCTGTTTCTGCAGGAAGTTGGTCAATTTCGGCCAGAATGGCATTTGCGTTCATTAACCCAACATAAGGTCTTGTCCAGAAACCGGAAACACTTGCTTCGGCAGATTCAGTAAACTGATACTGCGCGTTGGTACGTTTTCCAGGCTCCCATGACCTTACATCATCTGCTTTAACATCGCCATATGTGTAAAGATCAGCACCATAATAAGTGGCGCCGGATGAGCTTGTCCAGAGCATATTATATACACCCCGAACTGCTACCTCGGCATCATCGAACGACTGAAATGCCATGGCTGGCGTAAGCGACGTCGATGGCTCCGTTTTAATCCAATCATCATCACATGCTGAAAAAATGATGATGCTTGCTAATATATACAGATATTTTTTCATTTTCTATGCGTTTTTTAGGTCATTAAAAATTAACTTCAACACCAAAGGTGATTGTCTTCATGGGTGGAAGCTCTGAATAATACGTTCCTCTGGCACTAACCTCAGGATCCATAAATTCTACGCTTGAGAACGTCAGAAGGTTTCTTCCGGACATAAAAAGACGCAGGCCGGAAATACCTACCTGGTTGGTAAGTCTGGGAGGCAGTGTATAGCCAACATTCAAGCTCTTAAGCCTTAAGTAATCACCATCAAATACCCTGGCAGATGACATAAAGTTTGTCTGCTGTGGGTTCGTAAATACGTAACGTGGGTTAACCGTTTCATCCCCAGGCTGCTGCCAGCGATTCTCATACTGATATTTGGTGACTGAACTGTGCCAGTTCATACCATCATCGTTAAAGAAGTAGTGGGGAGTAGAGTAAATCAAGCCACCGACGCTAAAGTTAAAAAGTAATGACACATCGAAATTCCTATAAGAGAATGAATTGTATATACCACCTGTAAAAGCAGGATCAGTTGCGTCAAGCATTTGAGGCTCCGCTTCTGTTCTTTCTTTGGTTGTACCAGTTCTGTTGCCATCTTCATCATGAGTATACCACATACCCATTCCGTCATCAGGATCAACGCCGGCCCATTCGCGCATATACAGCGTGTTAAATGAATGACCTTCGCTCAGGATAAAGGCACCGGAAATAATGTCTTCACCTTCATAAAGTTTTAAGATCTCATTAACGTTCCTGGAAATGTTCAGGTTAGTTGTCCAGACAAAGTCTTCTGTCATGATATTAGTAGAGTTGATGGTCATTTCAAAACCGGTATTCTGCATCTCACCAATGTTTTGCAGCACGGTGGAGAATCCGGAAACCCTAGACACAGGTACGTTCAGCAGAAGGTCGGCAGTTTTACGCTGATAATATTCCAGGTCAATAGTAACCCTGTCAAACAGTGTAAAGTCAGTACCAATATTCAGGTTTTCACTTCTCTCCCAACGGAGGTTAGGATTGTAAACCTGGGTGATCGCCATACCGGGCATCATGTTGTAGTCAAAGCCATAGCCATAGAGGGCCAGGTGACCATACCATGCCGAAGGCAGGGTACCATTTGTACCGAAAGAAGTCCTGAATTTCCAGTCTGACAGCCAATCTCCTGTGCCCTGGAGCATATCGAGTTGGGTAAGACGAACAGAACCTGATACAGACCAGAAGTTACCCCACATTTCATTTTCACCTAACTGGGAGCTGCCATCTCTACGGAAGCTACCTGACAGATAGTAGGTGTTGTCATAGTTATAATTCATCCTTGAGAGGTAAGACATCATCCTTCTTTCATCCCACCAGTTAGAGGCACCATAAGGCTCAGCTGCCACTGCAAGGGAACGAAGTATCGCGTTTGGATACTCATGACCGTCAGCGCCTGTTTTTTCATCATATACATCTTCGATCTCAAATCCTGCAAGCAGATCCACATTGTGGAAGTCAGCAAATGTAGTTTCGTAAGTTGCAATGTTGGTCAATGTAAGCGTGTTGAAAATACGATGTCTCTTGTGTCCGTAACCACCGTGTGTTTCACCATCACTTGATATCGGTGACCAGTACCTGTCTTCGTTTTGCAAAAGCGCATCCAGTCCCACTGTAGATCTGAGGCTAAGGCCTTCTGTAAGATTTACCTGTGCATAACCTTTGTTCATGCTGCGGAACACTTGGGTAGTTTGCTTGTTTAAAGGCAGGTCTCTCACCAGGTTGGGATACTGACCTCCCGCGATGTTCTGGTTATATTCACCGTCAACATCCCAGATGGGAAACAGTGGGTTCAGATATTGCTGAACAGCAAAAACAGGATTAACATAAAAGAAAGCCCTGTCGGGAATTACGTTTTGATCAGAAATAGATATTGAGGTGTTGACACCAAATTCAATGTATTCATTCGCCTGGTGATCCAGGTTTAAACGACCAGTAAAACGCTCATAGTCATTACGGATAGAGTAACCGTCTTGCTGCATATAGCTGAATGAGGTAAAATACTGTGTAGCTTCTGTACCGCCTGTGGCAGAAAATTCATGAGTTTGCTGCACACCAGTGCGGAAAAGCTCACCTTCCCAATCATAATCAGCAAACGGACGATTAGGGTCATAACCAGGAAAGCGCAGATCCATCTGCTGGGTAGCATATTCATCTGCGTCATTAGCATCAAGGCCCTGATAGTAAAGTGCGTGGTTAACAAAACCTTCACGCTTCAACGTATGGTTTTGTTCCTGGCTTGCAACTTCATAATAAGGCACTGCGAAGTCGTTAAAGCCTACTGAGGATCTCACCCTGAAGCGTGTTTCGCCCGCCTGGCCAGATTTGGTGGTAATAAGCACCACGCCATTGGCAGCACGGCTACCATAGAGTGAGGCAGCTGCGGCATCCTTAAGGATAGAAACACTTTCAATGTCGCTTGGATTCAGTGAAGCAAGCGCACTGCTACTGCCTGATGTGTTTTGTGTCATGCTACCACCGGTTACAGGAATACCATCGATCACATAAAGGGGCTCATTGGATGAGGAAATGGAGCCTACACCCCTGATCCGCATCTGAACAAAAGAACCCGGCTGGCCGGAGAGTGTACCGATCTGTACACCTGCCGCAGCCCCTTCGAGCGCCTGCTCAATAGAGGTTACCGGAATCCTTTCGATCTGCTCTGATCCGACTGTTGCGGCCGATCCGGTAAAGGTCTCACGACGCTGTGTACCATAAGCAACAACGATAACCTCTTCCAGGCCTACCAGCTCAGACTCCATGGCTACGTTGATTTCTTGACGTCCGTCAACGGCTACCTCTTTTGTATGCATCCCAACAAAAGTAAATACCAGTACCGCATCAGCAGGTGCACTGATCTCATAACGGCCATCAATATCCGTCACAGTACCGACACTTGTACCTTGAACCAGAACAGTCACACCCGGAAGGGTATTACCGTCTACTGCAGAAGTGACAGTTCCGGAAATCTGGAGTTGTTGTCCCCAAAGGTTTGACCCAATAAAGAGCAACACACCAAGTAAAATGAGAACTCGTTTCATGTTGTTTTTGTTTTTAATTAATAATTGGTTTTAGTTGTGGATTGGCTTCCACCTAATACTGACCAACAAATTTATTAATATTTTCTTAATAAACAATAAAAAAAATTAAATTAACTATTCGGGAATTTAACAAATCACCCACTAAAAATCAATGTTTTACCAGTCAAGTGCCAGTAAACTAAAAACAAAAGCCACTATAAAAAAGATATGAAAACGCAACAAAAAAGAGCGAAAACAAACAAAAGTCACAAAATTTGTGAAAATTTATTCTAATAGAAAAAGCCACAAAATTTAGTATATTTGACACAATAAGTTATTGTTAAACATAAATCAGCCATACAATGAAGAATTCAGGCATCCTTACCATAGTATTTATTAGCCTTCTTTTACTCAATATAATAGATGTATCGGCACAGGCAAAACAGGAATCATTCCGCACAAGTCAGCGCCAGGTACAGATTAGTGAACTGGCTTCCCGCGAAATTCAGATTTTGTTACCCGGACCTATGCAAGCAACGATCTATTCTGATGGGGAGACCACCAGCAAGGAGCTTAACTACAACCTGCTATTCGACCTGTTTTTCACAACTGACCGAAGGGGAAATCAAGAATGGGTCAGTCCGTCTGAAACGGATTCCATAAAGATCGATTCCTATTTATTTGTTTTGCTTCCTGAAGATGGCTATTTTGAAAAAATCACTGACACTACGTTTCTGCCATTACACAGAAAACACACCATAGATATTTTCTCAGAATATGTTTCGGTAGGTGCATATGGCACCACAGATCAAACAGCGTCCATTGAAATCGCGAGGTCATTCAGCAGCAGGGATGTGGATGATATGGCAAGCCATGCCGCCTTGTCGGTGAGTAACCCCGGCGGACAGGAGATGCGTATTTCCCTGACCAGGACTTCAGACTTTCACATCCTACAGGACGGTGTCCCAATAAAGATACATAACCGGCGCGCCCTGACAAGTGCGTTTTCAGACCATCGCGGGGATTTGCGGCGTTTTGTCCGTCGTAACGATATTGACTTCAACAATGAGGACGACTTGATCATGGTTATAGAGTACCTGGAAACCCTAAATGAGTAGAATCACCCGTAACCATCTTTAAATCCTGGGTGTCAAACCCCAAACTCATAAGACTTTCATATAACAAATTTGCAAATCACTGCAAGTGTGTTGTTTGCAAAAAATGTTATCTGAGCGAATAATATGGGCGAAGTCCATCCAGTGACTGATGTGCTAATGATGAAATCCGCTGGGTTGTTTTGTTAACATGGATTTAAACGAGCATCCGGGTGGTACACCGTCATTCTTTGCGCTCTTCGCGTGTTTTAATCTTAGCGGCCTTAGCATGGCACTAAAAGCCAGTGAACCAAAGCAAATGCTTTTAGTTTGATTTGAAAGAAAAGGTTACACGCTAAGCACACAGAAAACTACGCGGAAGTCACACAAAAAGAAGGCCCCGGATTAGTTTCCGGGGCCTTCTTTTTTCGCTTACGGCAGCAGACAATTTTTGCTGCACTTTTGTTAAAGCTTAGCCAACGTTATTTTGCCACGGTGAAGCGGCTTGATTGAACGCCTTCTGCTGTACGTACCTGCATAATATACATGCCATTAAGGAGTGAAGATACATCAAAAGCATGCTGTGCATCCTGAACATCCATGTTCATGATCATACGGCCACTCAGGTCAAACACTCTAATGTTTTCTATGCTTTGCTCGGTCACAACATTAATCACAGATGATGCGGGATTCGGATAGATGTTTGTGACAATTTCGGCAGGCTCAAGAATTGATACATCACCCAGTACACCGAATATATCGTGTTGTTCCATATCTGCAGTAACAGTGATTTGTCGGTTGGGGTCGCCTTCCCATTCGCCAATATCCCATGTGGGACTATCTTCGACCAGGAAATACTTATATTCGTGATCACCTTCTTCAACATCAAGCGTAATGGTATAGAATTCTGATTCTACAGGATCATCATCAACAAGAGCGGTTATCTTGATGTCATCAATGGCCATTTGAATACCATCATTCCAAGACTTAACAAAGCCGAGACGAATTTCCTCTCCTGCATAAGCGGTAAGATTCATAATAACGGGTTCATCGAAGTGGTTCTGGGTATCCTCGTTGCCAATGAATTCATCCAGAATCTGCCATTCGCCACCACTATGAATCAGCAAAATAAAATGGGTAAACCACTCATCTCCGCTGTCAGGGTCAACCCAGCCATCAAACCATTTCCAGAACTCAAGCATAACATCTTCAGAGCCTGCAGGGATATTTATCTCAGGAGAAAGTGCATATGCGTTTTGAACTCCACTTACGTTCCAGGTTACCCACATTGAAGATTCACCTGTTCTGACATATTGATCCTCGAAGTTTAACGGGTCATATGTTTCCGAATACCTGAACCACTGTGCTTCATCTCCTAAATCCCCTACATCCTGAAGATCGTTTCCTTCATAATTATCTGCTTTTTTTACTTCCCATCCTTCCGGTAGTTCACCACTTTCATTTCCGGGACCAAAGTCTTCGTAAAAGAGAACAATTTCACTGTCCTTTGCAGGCGGTAATGGAGCAAGCATAAAATCATCGTTGGAGCCAGGCTCGGCCCAGTCAGCAAACGTACCGGTTATCCATACGTGGTGGACCTCCGGGTTGAACTCCACATCGCCTTCGGCTACCGCATCAGTCATGTCCACATTAAAGGTCACAGTGTGATATTCTGCATCTGGATCGCCTAAAACGCCCCAAATAGCGAAATCAAGTGCTTCAAAGTTAAGGCCTATGTCTGAGAATTTAACCCAACCATCATCGGCCATACCAAATAAACCTGCATAATCCCTCAGCATGGGCTCTTCCATGGGGCCTTCGGGAAGCGGATTCCACATATACTGGTTCCAGCGGCCTTCTTCGGAATTTGAGGAATTGAAAAAAAGACCATAAGTAGAGATCCAGTAAGCCCCTTCCGTTAAGGTTATGGGCTCAGCAAGGTCCATTTCCACAATGCCCTCTTCAAAATCTTGTTCAAATTCTACCTCGTGCAGCATATCGCCGGGCTGGCCATCGTCGTCGGCATATATCCTGAAAGCATATCCATCAGCTTCTGCCCATGGCACCCCGTCATCATCACGTGATAAAAACCCGCGGGTCCATACACTGGTAATGTCCCAGGTTTCCCCTGCAGGAATCAAAAAGTCATCTGCCGAAATAGTTAAAGGTGGATCCAGCGCACCAAAATAGGTGGATACAATTCCGTTTGTGCTCTCTGCGGGGTCCTGCCAGTTTTCACCCCAAAGGAGTTCGGCATCCTTTGATTGCATTTCCGCCTGTGCAGGAGCTTTATTAGACTGCTCAACTAAAGCCTGGCCAAAGCCAACTGTGGTAAAAAGGAAGCTTACCATCAGTCCCAAAGTAATTGTTTGTAAAAGTTTCTTCATGATACTGTTTTTTTAATTAAACAAAAGGTTGATTGTAAAGATATAATTAACAAGTAGTTACACTTTATTCATAACACTTTTTTCGTCCGCTAATATAGAAATTATTTTTATTACAAAAAAATAAAAATGTTTTTTTCAAATAACGGATCTTTACGAGAATGCTTGTTGCTTGTCATGTTCAAAGCTATACAAAAAAAATGACGTGGTGAAATATTTAACCCGCACAAACATACATATTGCCATTCAGGCATTTTTCTTTTACTTTTGGTATTCCAACGAACGGAACGAACGGTAAAATTAATAAAATATGATCAATATGACAACATACCACCCAAAAACTGCATCAAAATTTTTTTTCATAAGCCTTTTTATACTTTCCCTTTTTTTATTGCCAGACAAGGCCGTCTTATCGCAGATAGAGGATGGCGGGCAACCTGCGGCCGTGCATTATGAGCTGCCCTATTCCGCAAAGCATATTACGCAGGTCGTTTTAGATGACGATATGAAGGCGCGGCGGGATTCATTATCAGGAATACACAAGCCAGGCGAAGCCCCATTTGCGGGACTGGCATTGCCATTAGACCAGGATGACCTGCGCGGCAAATGGGACGTATTGCACGACAGCATACACATTTGGCGCACGGTAATTCATTCTCCGGAGGCGGAGGCGATAGGTGTTAACTTCTCCGTTTTTGAACCGGGCAAGGATGCGAAGATGTTTGTTTACGATCCGGAAAAGGTTATTATCCGCGGTGCTTTCAGCAAAAAAAGCCATGCGGAAGGTGCGTTTTCTACGGCAGTCATCCCGGGAGAGTACCTTATTATTGAATACCAGGAACCATATTATCCCGGCAAGGAAGAAAGGATTGACTTTTCTCAGATGGAGATTGAAAGCATCATCCACATCAGCGAACCCTATCTGAGCGGCTTTGAGGGCAGCGACAAAACCATAGGCAATGCAGGCGACTGCATGGTCAACATCAATTGCTCTGAAGGATTTGGTTGGCAAAGGGAGAAGCGGGGTGTCGCACGCATGCTTATGCGTGTCGGCAACAACTATTCCTTGTGTACCGGCTCCCTGGTAAACAATACAGCAGAAGATGGCACACCCTATTTCCTGTCGGCGGAGCATTGTGGCAGGTATGCTTCTGATGAAGACCTTCTCTTTTGGCAGTTTTATTTCAACTTTGAATATGAAAATTGCGGCAACCATGGGTACCCGCCTGTCAATATGGTTTACGGCGCTGACTTGCTGTCGGAAGGCCCGCTCGAGTATGGATCGGATTTCCGGCTATTAAAGCTGCACACCACCCCGCCCGCCCACTGGCGCCCATACTGGAACGGATGGGATCGTTCTGACCAGGGAAGCTTTGAGGGAGTGGGCATTCACCACCCCAGGGGCGATGTGAAAAAGATATCCACCTATTTTACCAACCTGGAGAGTGCTTCGCCCAATGTGAGCGGACAACAGATGGCCACCAACTCCACCTGGATGGTTTCATGGGCAGACACCAGCAATGGGCACGGCGTAACGGAGGGCGGATCATCAGGCTCGCCGCTGTTTAACTATAACAAAAAGATCATCGGAACATTAACGGGAGGCAGCAGCAATTGCAATAACCTGGATGGGTTTGACTTTTATGGTAAAATATGGTATCACTGGGATCAGAACGGAGTGACCTATGCTGAGCAGCTGCAAAGCTATCTGGACCCCCTGGACACCGGTGCGGAATCCCTGGGTGGATATGACCCCTATGAAGATTTGCAGCCGTCTCCGGGCTTTGTCAATGCCTCACTCGACGCAGATCAGAACGCCCTGGTTAACTGGTATGCACCGGGCACCGCACCGAATACAGAAGGATGGTACAGCCATGTGAACAATTATACCCACCTTACCTGGGCCGGCCCCGAAAGGGTTACCGTATTTGATGCCCATGCCATGGGCCTCAGCTATCCACTGCATCTCAAAAAAATCTCCCATATATTTGTTGAAGCGGATGACCATCCATGGTCCGACGATCAGTTCACCTTTGTCATATACAGATCAAACGGGCTGACTAAACAATATGAATCAGAAACGCTCACCGCGGAGCATTTCCAGGAATATATATATGAATTGGAAGAGCCCCTGGTTTTTGATGATTACTTTTATGTAGGGGTAAATCCACGGCACAGCAGTAACCATCCCTCCACATTGATGAAACGCGTAAACCTGGGGCAAGGTTACTCCCTCAGCGGGTCTGCCGGAAACTGGAACCCGCATAACGACGGACAGCAAGGATCATATGCGTATCTTACAGCTATTTATGTAAGCGAGGATAAAAACGCAGAACCTCATAAAATAAGTGCAGATAAAAACGCTGATCACGAAAACATATCCCCGCAACTCCATCATGACAACAATATTAACATAGTAAGAGAGGAATCAGCTATGATGCTAACCCATGGCATTATCCCTGACGCTTACCTCATATACCGCGACAATGAACTGATTCACACCGCAGGGCCTGCTGATGACACCCAGCTGACTAATATTCTCGAAGAGGAAGGCCTTTACAGGTTCCACGCCACCGCCATGTATGACCACACCGAGTCAGCACCATCCAATACGGCTTACCTGTTAAAACCAGGAGCCTGCGACGGGCTGATTGACCAGTGGCCCTATCATGAGCCTTTTGAAGAGGGATTTGATGACACCTGCTGGGTCAGCGAAGGCCTTACCGGAGATGGCTGGCTCCTCCGCAATGACTACAACACACCTTCCGGCAACCTAACACCGCAAACAGGCGACCTGTTTTACCTGGCAGAAGCCGCAGAGGCAGGCCTGCATGATGAGTGGCTGATCACACCGGTGATGGACTTCTCCGGTATTGAGCACCCAGCCCTGCGCTTTGCTTTCAACGGCTTTGGCGAAGATGAAGACAAACCGGCCTATCTTACCATGCGATTAAGCGATGATGGCAAATCATTTGAAAAAATGTGGGACAGCCGCTACTATCCGGACTTTGACCCCAGTGAGCACCACGCCGGCTGGCTTCCGGCTACCATTAACCTGAAACGCTTTGCAGGAAAAGCAGAGGTGCGCCTGGCATTTCAGTTTGCCGGCGGACCGGAAAGCTTTTTCGCCATCGACCACATAGAGATAATGGATGGCTCCACGATCACTTATAACCTTTCAGTAAACGTTGACCCGGTAAATACGGGCACGGTGGCCGGTGAACGTTCTTATCTGGCCGGTGAAAAGCTGCTCCTCCGGGCTTCGCCCAATGTGTCTCATACGTTTGGCTCATGGCTGCATGAAGGTAATGTGATCGGCCATCAGGAAGAACTCTTGTTTATCATGCCGGAGAACAACACACAGCTGACCGCGCGCTTTGCTGATATGTCCACAAAGGTAGAAGAGATCCCCGGAGAAGAAAAAGATATTCGCGTATTTCCTAACCCTGTAAAGGATCAGCTGAACATCGTTTTTAATGAACCAGCGCAAAAGGCAGAAATCTCCCTGGTGAATATCCAGGGTCAGGTTTTGACACGACAGCAGCTGTCAGCAGTATATACCGGCATGGAAATACAACTCCATGTAGGTCACATGCCACGGGGAGCATATTTCCTGCGGCTCCTGGCAGACGACAAACAAACCGTATACAGGATTGTACTCACAGAATAACGAACTGGCTAAAAATACTCCGGGCTGCAGAAGATAAAAACGGCTTAAAAAACCTTTTTAATGATAAACAGCCTGTATTACAATGTTTAACCCCGAATTATCGATAAAAAGGGCGATAAAACCGGCATTGTTTGGTTTTTTTTTCTTTACTTTGGAAGTTCGTTTTGCCGTATAATCCGTATTATCGGCATAATTGCCTGGCATAGATGTTTGTTCTACAGGCCATTAT
>Ga0207421_10004030_pt1 | contig 17211 bp, 17 predicted proteins | sample SodLakKL_010_SED_4_FD_187542 | JGI IMG/M metagenome (GOLD analysis project Ga0207421, IMG submission 187542) | Alkaline sediment microbial communities from Lake Tanatar, Kulunda Steppe, Russia - 8KL_010_SED (SPAdes) (version 2) | ecosystem: Environmental > Aquatic > Non-marine Saline and... | reverse complement strand
TGACGGTAGAGTGTTACGGGAATGACGAATCTCTCTTCCCCGTCATTCCCGACTTTAACAACCACCGTCATTCCCAACTTGATTGGGAATCTCATGACCAGTCGTGTCATTCCCGACTTGATTGGGAATCCTATAGAAATTGGCAGTACAAAATGAACTGCTTCTTTGCACCTCTTCAATTTATGAGCATTTCACTTTCCGTGGCACTTCTTGTACTTTATCACCTTTCCCGTATTGGGATCTATTTTCCCACAAGGGCAAGGGTCGTTTCTACCCACGTCTTCGTATTTTTTCGACTCGGTGGTCTTCTTCTCCCTGCTCGGATCTTCGGTTCTCTTCTTTTTGAGAGTTATCTTTCCCTTGCCGGGAAGCCTGATCTTGGTAGTCGTAATTCTCAAAATTCTTTCAACGATCTTTTTTTCAATGTCCTCCATCATCTGCTTGAAAGCGATGTGTCCTTCTTTTTTATATTCGACCAGTGGATCTCTTTGGCCGTAAGCGCGAAGCTTGACCGAGTCCTTGATTTGCTCCATATCTTCCAAGTGGTTGGTCCAGCGTATGTCCATCACCCTCAAGGCGATTACTCTTTCTATTTTCCTCATATTATCACCCATCTCCTCTTCCTTTTCTTCGTATTTTTCCTTTTTTTCGCCATATTTTTCAAAGAGTTCCAGGATATAAGATTTTAGTCCTTCTTCTTCATTTTCAGCCATTTCCAAAATCTTATCCCTGAGATTGTAAAACTTTTCTCTCTGCTTACTTAAGACATTGTCATATTTTAAGACGTGTTTTCTGGCATCGAAATGCATTCCCTCGACCTTCTTCTGAGCCGATTCAATAACCCCGGAAACCATTTTATGCTCAATCGGCTGATCTTCGGGAATGTTCAAACTCTCCATTAAGTTTTCGATCTTTTCCGACCCGAACACTCTGAGAAGCTTGTCTTCCAGAGAAACGAAAAATTGACTTTCACCGGGATCACCCTGTCTTCCGCACCTTCCTCTCAACTGATTGTCTATTCTTCTGGCTTCGTGACGCTCGGTACCAAGTACGTAAAGTCCGCCGAGTTCTTTAACTTTTTCGGCTTCCTCTTTGTCGGGCGGATTTCCTCCCAAAACTATATCAACTCCTCTTCCGGCCATGTTGGTGGCTACGGTAACCGCTCCCAACCTACCGGCCTGGGCTATTATCTGACCTTCTTTCTGATGGTTTTTAGCGTTCAATATTTCATGATCTATTCCCGCCCGCTTGAACATCTTCCCCAGAAGCTCATTTTTTTCTATCGATACGGTGCCGACTAAGACCGGCTGTCCTTTCTCTTGTCTTTTCTTGACCTCTCTGGCCACTGCTTTGAACTTACCCGATTCGGTCCTGAAAACCTTGTCTTCCAAGGCCTTTCTTACAAGCGGCTTATTGGTCGGAACTTGAACTACTCTTAAATCATAAACCTTGTCGAACTCTTCCTCGGAAGTCTTGGCCGTACCGGTCATTCCGGCCAGCTTTTCGTACATTCGGAAAAGATTCTGAAAAGTTATCCGAGCCATCGTCTTCGATTCGGCTTTGATCGGCAGTCCCTCCTTGGCTTCTATCGCTTGATGAAGGCCTCCGGACCAACGCCTCCCGGGCATAAGTCGACCGGTGAACTCATCGACGATTATAACTTCGTTGTTTTTTATTACGTAATGAGTGTCTTTTTCAAAAACCGGCCGGCCGGTTTCCCGTGACTTCGCTTGGGCTCTGAGACCTTGTTCCACATTATGTATGTAATCGAGTCCCTTGTCTTCATACAAATTATCGACTCCAAGAATTTCTTCAACTTTTTCTACTCCCTCCTCGGTGAGAGTTACCGTTCTCTCTTTTTCGTGCACTTCGTAATGCGTGCCCGGGTTAAGTTGAGGAACGACCGTGTTGGCGATGTCTTGATATAGCTTGGGCTCTTTCTTATCCGGCTGAGATATAATAAGCGGGGTTCGGGCTTCATCGATAAGAACCGAATCAATCTCGTCAATAATGCAATAATTAAAACCCCTCTGGACCTTTTTTTCCAGACTGGTGGCCATATTATCTCTTAAATAATCAAATCCGAACTGGTTGTTGGTGCCGTAGGTTATGTCCGCCTCGTAGACTTCGGCCCTGTTTGCCGGTCTTAAAAAATCCTCTTCAATTTTAAAGCTGCCCAGCTCGTCTCTTTCCTTGTCTTTCTCTTCGTCAACTTCGGCCTCGTATTCGGAGTCATAGAGAAACGCTTCCCTGTCTCCTATACAGCCGGTGGTAAGACCCAAATAATCGTAGATTTGGCCCATCCAGACGGTGTCCCTCTTGGCCAAATAGTCGTTTACCGTAACCAAATGAGCCCCCTTGCCGGTCAAGGCGTTTAAGAAAAGTGGCATGGTGGCGGTCAAGGTTTTACCCTCACCGGTCTTCATTTCGGCTACATTCCCCCTGTGGAGAGTAATAGCTCCCATGATTTGGACGTCGTAGTGTCTCTGGTCCAGAGTCCTTTTTGCCGCCTCTCTGACCAAGGCATAGGCCTCGGGTAATATATCTTCCAAGGTTTCGTCCTTTTCCAGTCTCTCTTTCAGATTTTCCGTTTTCTCTTTCATTTCCTCTTCGGTGAGTTTCTCCGTCTCCTCTTCCAAGGCATTGATTTTTTTGACGAGCGGCTTTATTTCTTTTAAATACTTCTCGTTCGGATCTCCGAATATTTTCGTTAAAAAAGACATATCCGTTTATTGGCTTAACTAATCTTTTCCGCTTTAAACTTCTCCCTCTTCCCTGATTTTTTTAGCTTTTCGCTCTCCCTTTCTTTGGAGAGTGTTTTGCTTGTCTTTATATTGCTTAACTTGTCTTTGAAGCTCGTAGCGAGCTTCGGAAACGGCCTCCTTGGGACTGGTGGAAACGTCTTCGGCTCTAAGAGAAGCTCCGGGTAAAAACATCTGCGCTTCCACTCGGTAGACATCTCCTTTGTTTTGTCCCTTGGTAATTTTTTCAATCTCTATTTCCAAATTAACTCTCGCTTTGGCGTCTTCAACTTTTTTTTCGTCTTTTTCCTGCTTGGCCAAAAGATTGGGTAGAAATTTTTCAACTTTGGTTAGCTTGTTCTTAATGTATTTTTCCAAATGATCGGTGAGCTCCATATTTTTGGTTCTGATTCTGATCTCCATATTTTTTAATTGATTAAGGATTTTTAAATGTATCTTATTTCTCTTTTCAAATCCACATCAAACTCCTTTTTCACCTCCCTCCCAATGAGATCAATGAGCTCTTTAACTTCCTCGGAATCGGCTCCACCTTCATTAACTATGAAATTGGCGTGCTTGACTGAAACCTTCGCTTTACCGATGGTTTTTCCTTTTAGACCCGCCTTTTCTATCAAGTATCCGGCCGGAATTATCTCTTTTCGATTGAAATCTTTCAAAAGTGGAAATTTTTCAACAAGCTCCGGATTTTCCAATTTCGTTTCCGGATTTTTAAAAACGCTTCCGGCCGACGGCTTGTCCATCGGGTGGTTTCCTTCTCTGATTTCCAAGTATTTATTAATCTTTTCTTCAATTTTTTTCTTGTCACCCTTTTTAAATCTCAACGCGGCGGAAAGAATTACCGAACCGTTTTCTTTAAAAGTACTCGTCCTGTAGGAAAAGTTTATTTCTTCCACTTTCAGAACTCTTTTTTTTCCGTTTTCCAAAACCTCGACTTCTTCTATCAAGTCGGCCATCGAGTCGCCGAAAGCACCGGCGTTGCCGTAGACCGCTCCACCCAGAGTTCCGGGTACTCCCATCGCCCATTCCAGTCCTTTTAAGGAGTTCTCAAAACAGAATTTGGAAAGTCTGGGAAGGGAAACTCCGGCACCGACTCTTAAGAGGCTCTCCTCCAAAAAGCTTATCTCCCCACTTCTGAGCTTAACAACTAATCCTTCCACTCCGTCGGAAGGAATTAAAACGTTTGACGCTCCTCCGAGAATGGTTACGGAAACATCCATTTTTTGAGTTTCTTTTACGACTTCTTCCAGTTGGTGCTTGCAATAGACGGGAACGAAAAATTGAGCCGGTCCACCTATTTTAAAAGTCGTCTCGTCGGCCAACGGAAAGCTCTTTTCTATTTTCGGTTTCATGTAATCAGTTTTCCGGATTTACCAATTGACCCATAAACAAAACAGTTTCCGTTTCCGGTTCCTCTATGACGAAAAAGAAAGGACGATTGAACTCCAAAGTCATCGGCAATGACTCCAATCTCATCTCTACCGCCGTGGCAGCGGCCGCTTCGGTTCCTTTTTCGTCCACTTCTATGAAAGAAGCGTGGAGTACGTCGGAAATGAATACGTTGATTCCCAAAGCTTCCAAATCAACCATCTCTGAAAAATCGGCACTCCGTTTGTTGAAGGCTTGCTCCATCCCCATCTCTCTAAGAGTCTCTACCAACCCCAAATCATCTTCCAAAACGAACTTCGGAAGGCGCAAAACGATTTCGCCTTCGTCTGTCGGTTTCATATCCGAAAAATCTTCCGAATCAAAATTTTCATAAAGCTCGGGTAAGCTTCTGTCATCGGTGGGCATGAAAGCGTGGAAAAGATAATCTCCGTCCTCGTACTCCAAGGTGACCGATTGTAGATTTTCTGTTACTTCGTAACGATAAACTTCTTTCTTTTCCATCATTTCCACTTCGGTCTCTCCGTCGGCTCCCCGGAAAACCCTTTCCGTGGTTTTGTCTTCGTCGAATTCTTCAGCCCAATTTCCTTGAAAGTAGATGGCGTTGACCAGATAAGCTATTACAGCTTCATCTATCGGTCCGGGGTCGATAATTTCTTCTATCTTCTCTCGAGTGTTCTCATAAACCCAGTCGTTTATCGGCTCCCCGGTCTCCGGAAGCGGTCCTATCTCCGCTTCAAAATACTTTTCTCCGTCCGATTTGTAGGAATCCAAGAAAGGAATATCCTCTCTCAAGAAAAAGGCGTTGGCGATCGCCACCTCGTTTTCTTCCGAAAAATGTTCCAGATATTGCTTCAAACCCAAAGAGTCTTCCATTAATCTTTCCAGCTCCATTTCGGTAAGACCCAAGACGGCGGCCATCTCCTCGGCGGTCTCTCCGTCGGCTCCTCTGTAGGCCATAGTCAATGCCGCATGGATGCTATAAGGTGAAATGAACAGATTCTCATCCTCTTCGGCAATTCTTGAAAAGCTATCAAAAGAAAAATCGGTCATGGCGGAAGAAAGTTCAGTCAACTCTTCCGGATCTCTCAATTCGAACTCTGCCTCTTCGGGAAAAGGATCATAGTCAGCCAGATAAAAAATTCCAAATCCGATAATCATAATTATTATAACTCCGATCGCTTTTTTCATATTTTTTTTACTTAATTTATAATCATTTTCATTATATCACTCACAAGGGAAAATAAAAGACCCGGCAAAGCCGGGCCTTTTCAACCAAATTCAATTCTTTCAATACATTTGAAGCTCTTCCATTTCCATTCCGGGAGCTTCTATGGAAGGCATCATCATTTCTTGCAATTCTTCTTCCGTAATGTAATTTTCGGGAGCGGTTATCTCCAAATCCTGTCCGAAGTTTTCAAACTCAAGACTGAAAGTAAAAGAGGTTTCGGTTTCTTCCACTGTTCCGTCAAATTCAAACTCCACTTTTAGAATATATTCTCCATCCGTCCATACTTGAAACTCCAACGCATCTTCATCAATTTCTTCCCTGTATTCCGCTATCTCTTCTTCCATTTCCTCTATAGCCTCTTCCAGCTCCTCTTCATCATAGGTGATTAATTCTTGATACTCTCTGACCATTTCTTCAACCAGCTGTGGAAGGTTTTCGAGATTGATTGCCACGGTGTGTTTTCGAGTGCTTCTACCGGACACTTCGTCGGAAACCGTTTCCGTAATTTCCAAAACATTCAATTCCCAGCTCTTTTCAAAAGATTCCATTGCAATTTCCTTAAAAGTTTCCGGGTCTATATCGGTCTCTTCAAAAGTCTCGTCCAATTCTTGATCCATTTCCCGTTTCCAATCTATATCTTCTTCCAAAATAATATATTGACCAACGAATTCATCACCCATCGGCATGAAGGGAATTTGGGGCATTTCTTCAACTTTTCCGTATAAATTATTTTCGACATAAATCACGGAGCCGCTTCCCATAAACTGCATTCCTTCCATAGCTACACTACCGTCGAGGTCCGCTTGAAATGCCTCGGGAAGCATCAAATCACTTACCGCCGAAAGATTAACTCCGAACCTTTCTCCGGTAGCTTGGTCTTCGAACTCTCCATCAAGTTCACCGGTCACCGTCATCGACTCGGCTCTGAATAAATTTTGCACTCCGAGTATTATTTCTTCTTCAGGAGTCAAGTCTTCTCCCAAAAAGTAATAAACTCCCCCGAAGGCAATTATGAAAACCGCCAATACGACTATTATTTTTTTCATATATGTTTTCTTAACTTATAACTACTTTTATTGTAGCATCCCCAAGTAAAAAATAAAAGTTTAATCCCTTCCCCAATGGAAGCTTATTTTTTACTGCGTCAGAAGTGGAGAGAGCTCGATCTTTTCCATTGCTTCTTCCCGACCCATGAATTCTTCCGGCGGCTCGATGATGAACTTTTCATTAAAATTGCCGTAGTCCACAGTTATGGATACAGCCGACTTGATCGGTGTTTGTCCGGCACGTTCTTCCATTCCTTCGGCCTCCATCATTTCCTCAACTTCCTGCGTTATGTCAGTAACCGACTCGGTTCTTTCTCTCAAAATATATTCTCCGTCCGTGTAGACGTAAACTTCCACCTCTTCAAAATATTTCTCGACCTCCTCTCTTACTTCCTTCCTGTCTTCTTCGGACAATTCGAGAAGTTCATTCACAATATAAACATAAGAATCCATTTCAAAATAAAGTTCCATTAATTCATCCGCTTTGTAGTTTATTTTATATCTATCAACACTTACCCCGTTTAACTGAGTGGTCTTTACTTCCTCTATCGTAAAAGCTTTCTTTTTTAAAAATGCCTCTTCGAGTTCCTTGAACTCAGTGATCATTTCGCCTGCCGTTTTCGGCTCCATATCGGCCTCAGTCATCTTTTCGGCCAAAAAATCATCAGCGGTTTCTAAAACGTCTTCCATAACTAAAATCCACTGATCCGTTAAATTTTCCCCCAGTAAACTTACCAGCGTTATGGGCATGGTGTTTATTTTTCCGTAAAAATCATCATCAACATAAACAAAAGAGCTTCCGATGGAAAAAGCCGCATATTCAATATCGATATCTCCCCGTCCGGCTTTCTTAATTTCATCTATATCCATACTTCCGGCAGCCGAAACATTTCCCAAGCTCTCTCCCTCGGCACTCAAAATATCGGTTTCCATTTCCACATCCAGGGTATAAGAATCAAGTTCGGCCGTGTTTCGATGAGCTTCCATCAAGACCTCTTCCGGAGAAAGCAACCCTCCACCCCAAAGATAATAAGCGGCTCCCACTATTAGGAGTACGGCGACTAAAATAAAGATTATTTTTTGGTTTTTCATTTTTTTATCAATCGGTAAATTCATAACCTACGTCCCTCGCCTCTTTTAAAGAGTTTATCAATAAAATTAAATATTCTCAATTTAAATAATTTCAAAGTTATTTTAATTCCGAAAAAGATTCCCAAAAAGCAGATCGCCAAATCAGCAGCTCTCCAGGTCATTCCGAAAACCGTACCCTTTTCAAAACCGAAATGCAAGGTTTCGAAACCGAAGGCGGAAATGGCCTCCAGCCCACCCAATCCGGCGGGGAGCGGAAGAAGCAGGGAAAGATAAGCAAGCCCTTGGACGGCGATCGCCTTGATCGGCTCCATCGTTCCCACCAGCAAAAGAATCAAAACGAAAGCTCTCAGATAAATTAAGGCGTGCCGTAAAAAGCTAAGGAGTACCCCTTTCCAAAAAAAGGCCTGTCGGGGAGAAAAGAATCTCATCACGTTTCCTTCGGTGTTGAATATGAATTCTCCGTTCTTGGTCGCCTTAACTTGTGCTTTCTCCAGACCGAAAAGGCCCAATATTAAAAGCAGTATGCTTTTTTTTCCTATCGCTCGAGAGTAAAAAAGAGTTAAAACGACCGTCAGGGCTAAAACGGTAAAAACCACAATCCAAAAAATCCAAATCTCGGGGAAATCTCCGTAACTGAGAAAGACCGCCACTCCGGCTACTATGAATATTAGATGAAAAGTTCCGTCAAGGATTTTGTCGATTATCACCGAGGAAAAACTTTTTTCCCAATTTATTCCCAGTGTCTTTCCGGTTAAATAAACCCTCAAGGCCTCTCCACCGAAAAGAGAGACGGGAGTAAGATAGTCTATGGAATAACCGATAACCCAAATTCCGAGAAGTTCGGAAATTTTTCTTTTTTCTCCTTGGCATCCCAAAACAACTTTCCATCTTATAACTCCCACTAAAGCGATCAGGAGGGTTATGGCCACTATGATCAGCCCACTTGAACTAAAAAAGAGGCTCGAAGCCTCTTTTACAGTTCCCAGTCCCGCTCTACGAATTACAAAATAAAAAAGAACTGATCCCAAACCGAGAGCAACTAAAAATTTGATTGTCTTTTTCATGTCTGTCTACCGAAGATTGTTTATCTTCGAAATTGTTCTTTCTCCTACATACCCGGTACCTTCCTCCAATCCCAAAGGATGCAATATGTCTTCGGCATATCTTTCTTGAAAGCGGATGACCGCTTTTTCGGTAAGGGGGCCGAAGTTTCCGGTTGCGTACCCTTCGGGATAAATATTCGGCTTGGTCGATAAGAATTTCTGCAAACATTCAACTGAGTCGCCGTCTTGCGAGCCAATAGAAAGCGGGCCTCTTATCGTACAAACGATCGATTGCTTTTGCCTTGCTTCCAATCTGTCCCGTAGAGCTTCAAGCAGATTTCTCAATCTGAATAATCTTTGTAAAATTTCGGCCTCATCCGGTTGGCCGGCTAATCCGGCTTCCCAGGTAAAAAGAAAACTTTCTTCGGCTCCGTTGAAACCGGTAATCTTTTCCTGAACGCTGGGCATTATCGTCAGAGACTTGTAAACCTCATTAAAGTCTTCCACTTCCAGAAATCCCCTTCCTTCTTTTGTTTCTATAAAGCCGACTTCGCATTCACCGTCATGGCCACATAGCAGATAAGGAATTTCTACTCTCATGTCTTCTTCTATTTTAAAATTCAACTCCAAAATTCCTCTTCCTCCGGTGATTTTGTGCCAATTTCCGGCCCAGTTTTTGGTTCTGTATTGGACGGACAAGCTGCTTTCTTGACCAAATGGCATATAATTGGTAGCCGGAGAGACTCGTAAATCCTTCAAATCATCATTTTTAAAGCAATATTTCTCTCCGAACTCACAATCATTAACCAAAACGGCTATTTTAAAATTATTGAAAACGTCATGAAAATCCTCTTCATGATCTCCTTCTTCCAAAGCGTGATTTATACTTTCAATTCCCACTTCGTCGTGCTTCAGAGAGTCGGCTAAAATTTCCACTCCGTAATGATCTACCAAGTATTGAGTAAATATGTTGACAACACCGTAGTCGGCTCTTTGACCGATCCATTCGGTTAGAGAAATGTCCGGATCCCTGAGAAATGTTTCCATTCTTCTATCCAAATTACTATCTTCCCTGTCGTCATATCCCAAATAAGTGGGCATGTATTCCGCCCTGGCCTCATTGAGCCAAACCTCCTCCCGCACACCCCTCAGTCTTTCTTTCTGATTGAAAATCAACAGGTGCATGAATTCATGAGCCAAAAATCCGCCTATTTCTTCATATTCCAAAACTTCGGTATTCAAGTAAAGCAGACTCATCTCGTTGGACCTCGGGTTTTGATATCTGGAATATTGATCTCCGGAATTAAAATATCCTCCGGCACTTTCCCTCATCGGATGGATCAAGACGGCTATTTTTTTATCTTCGGTAACCGGATGATCAGGGGTATCTCCGAACACGGAGGTCATTTGATGGTATATCTCTCCTTCAAACTCCTCATCCACCTCGATGAGTTTGTTGATATGTACTTCTTGGGTTCTGTCAGAAAAATCCGCCCACCATGCTTGGTCGACATAAAAATAAAGGTTGTCGGTTTCCATAACCAACTCGGCATCCAGATTATCTCTGCTTTCCAAGTCATACTGGGATTGGATAAAAAAACTCCCAACCACTCCCTCTTCTTCGGCACTTGCCAACCCTAAAGGAAGAAAAAAAGCTATCAAAATTAAAACTAAATATTTTTTCATTGTTTTTCAGTATACCAAAAAAAATATATTTAAAAAGTCTAATCTCGCGTCCGGAAATCTTTAATTAAAAATCCGATAATACAAAATTCCCAAATATTCATGAAAAGCCAAGTCGGACTTTCTCAGATTTTCACTACTGGGAATGAAATCCCTGAATTCATAATCGGATCCCTTCTTGCGAAAATCGGTGGGGGCCGGAATCGGATTAGCGCCCAATCTTTCGAACTCTTCCAAAGATCTTTTCATATGATACGCGGAGGTAACCAGTAAAAAAGGACTTTCTCCAACTCTTTCAACTACTTTTTCGGCGTTTTCTCTGGTATTTTTGGATTCATCTTCAATATAAATATTTTCAGCGGGCACTCCCCGATTGATAAAAAAAGATTCTATGGCCGAGATATCATTCCGCATATCATCTACCGCCTCGGTCCCGGAAATTATCAGCTGTAGATTATTTTCCTTGAAATTCGAGATCCTTAAAACTTCAGAGCGTCTCAAAACATCCGCCTTTTTACCCCCGGATAAAACAACCACCCTGTCCGCTTTACTCATCTCTTCAATTGATATAGGGGTATAATCTTTTTCCAGAGGGCTAATAACAAGATCGGCACCCGGGGTGGTCGAGAAGAAAAAATAAAAAATCAGACCGGCGATTATAAAATATTTTCCTCTTTCTTCACGCCGGAAGATATAAACGATCAACCCTGCCAAAATGAGTAAAAAAGAAAAGGATCCGGGAACAAACAGGGATTTGAATATTAAATTATTCATAAACATCAAGTTGTAAGAAGCGTTTCAGCTTCCTCAACCGATTAAAATTAAAAAGTTATTAAAAAGCCACCAGGGTATAACTAAGAGCCATTGCGATGACTATAATAAAAACTATGATTTTTTTTGTTTTTTCACTCATGCTTTTTAATTCTAACCCATTTTGGTCTTTTTGTTAAGGCCTAAAGAAAAAAGCCGGGCTCTGCTCAAGCCCGGATGTGTTTTTTACCTCCCTTCACCATTGTTTCAATCATTTGTTGTAATATATAGTGGGTTATGATCTCTTTTCGACGCTGTACAAAAAACAAAACTCTTTCTAAAAAAGATATAATTTCCTTTCCGTAAAGATTTAGAAATAGTATATGCCAAGCTCTGTGAAATATTTCGGGAACTTTAACCACTTGATCATCTTTGAGTTCAGGTAAACGAGAGTCTCTGCTTCGAGGAACTACATGATGATTGTTATAAAAACAGTATTCCGTAATATTAATGGTTAGACAGCTTCTGTTTCTGAGTTCTATTATTTCATCTTTCTCTATTTTTCTTTTTTGCTTTTTTCGATCTATTAGCTTGTTTATCCCCTCCCAAAAGAGAAAGGTTTCAATATCAATATCTAAACAGGTCCGGTTTCTGAGTTCTATTATTTCATTTTTCTTTATCTTCCCCCCTCCTTTTCGTTGATTCATTAGCTTATTGATATTTTCCAAAAGAAGCAAAGTATCTTCTTCCGAATCCAAATTTCCAAAGACTATTGAAAAAGCGGTATAAAATGATCGAGGGAAGTGTCCCGAGCCCACTTGGTCCAATAATGGTGCCTTGTACTCTTCCTTTCGTCTCCAATTCATTTTAGCCTCCTTTTTGACTCCACCCAAGTATGTCAAAGAGCTTTTCGTTACATTATATGATTATACAAAAAAATCTATTTCTGGCAAGCTGGAACGTTTGATTGTGAAGCAAAATATGCTACTTGACAAATATTAAATTATCTATATAGTAAAAGTAATAGCATTATAGATGGAAGCACCTTAAAAAAGGAGGTGGCTAAAATGAAAAGAAGAGTTTTTGCCATTCTACTTATTGCAATAATGGCCCTCATCTTAACTACACCAATAGCCGCCGTTTCCTATCAAGAAGCCCAAGAAGGAAATACCGTTTTCAGAAAAGTCTACCTGGAACAACTGAAAAGGCAGTTCCCACCACCCGAAGAAGTGGAAGTCATTTACAGTGATGAAAGACATGAAAGCGCCATAATGGCCGTAAACTATTATCCGATAAATCCCAATGAAAAAGGAATCACAAGCGGCGTCTCGGAAATAGAAGTCTATCCACAAGCATTCGAACTCAGAAAAGAAGATAATCTCATTTCCACGGTTTTGCACGAATACAATCATGTAAGAGTATTTTCCAGGAGTGAAATTATCGATGACAACAAAGATTATTTCCAAGGAAGTAAATCTTTCAACTTGAAATGGAAAGATCTCTATGACAGAAGCAGATATGAAAACGAAACTCTTACGGGTGAAGAAGTTTCGGATATAGCCTTTAACCAAACAATCAGAGTCTTCATTCGGAGCCACTTTTCAGAGATGCTGGCAATAGAAGAAGAAATACACTTGTCCGAAACGGGAGTTTTGACTCCTTCTAAAGAATGGCAAAATTCCAGATATAAAAGATACGTCCATCATTTTCTGGAAATGTATGCTGCCTTAAATGTTTTAGAGGCGGAGGAAACTTTCAAAGAGGTGCTGACGCAAAAGTTCTATCGGCCGTGGTTCGGCCAAGAGGTAGAAAATTATAGCTTCAAAAAGGCGCTGTACGGATTCAGCCCCTAAAAAAATACCGGGTAATTGATTAACAATTACCCGGCTTTTATTTTTATCTTAGTACGGAACTTCTCTTCCATCCCTCTTTATTTCAATGTATCCTTTCAAACTCTCCTCCGAGATGACTCGGTCCCAAATTGATACTTTCTGTTTTGCACAACGAATTGAAAAATATATTCCTTTGGCATCTTCACCGATTTCCAATTTCAAAAGTTTCTCGAACCTGTCCACCACGTCGTGAAGCAGTTGTCCGGTAGCTCTTTCACTGCAACCGGCTACCGTCAGAACCTCTTCCAAGCTCCAGTCGATCTTCTGGTTTAAAACTTCATCGTTATCTTCAAATTCATTGAGAATGAGCTCGCCGGCTTCCGCACTGCAAGACAGGTTTTTCATAGCCTCCTCGCGTGTCCAATCAAGAGGGACCCTTTTCAAAATCCATCCCGGAAGAAGTTTCTCAAAATTAACTTTCACCAAATCATCTTCATCTGCCTTTATGATAAGATTCAGCGCCAAACGATACTCTTTTTCGGACGGTCCCTGCTCCCTGTGGATTTCAAACTCGAAAGCGTCTACCCTCCGCATTACTTTCACATTACCATTTCCGAAATTTACTTCTTGAAAAACTCCTCTACACTTAGCAGTCATTTCTGTTCCCCCTTGGTTATAATAATTTATTAAAGTGCATTTTTATTATACTTTAAATTATTTAATTGTCAAAGAGTATTCCCCGTTCTCGGGGTTTTTAAGGTTTTAATGATGAAAATCACATGTTGACGCTAAAAAACCGCCAAAAAGCCGGTCAGGGCCTAAAGCGGTCGAATAATAGAGGTTTACAGCTACTTTTAAGAGCAAAAATAAAACCCCTTCAAATTACGAAGGGGTTGTCTTAATGATGAAGAAGGTTTTGTTTGTAAGTACTATCTCGAGCAATTACACCTACCCTGACGATCGGGTATGGTTCCACAGGCCTTACACTTTTCTAAGTTTCCATTACATCCTGTGGGTGAGCAGTCAGGACAAAGTCTTCCGTATCGCCTTGTTCCGCAATGCCTACACTTTTCTCTTGTCATAACCATTTGTTTCACCTCCTCTAAATTATTTCCTGAACAAACCCGTAGTGCTTGGCTTGTTCAGCATTCAAAAGAGTTTCCTTCTCCATCATCTTTCTTATCCGGCAACCACCGAGTGTGGTTTTTCTTGAAATCATGTCAATGTACCAATTGGTCATATTTTCCTTCTTTTTATATTCTTCATTCTCTGAAAACTCTAAAGAATGAAGCAAAATATGACTTTCCCTTTCGATAGCCCTGATCCTCCCTGTTAAAGCTATCGGTATTGCGGCCGAATCCGCCCTGCCGACTATTACCGTGTTCAAAGGGATTCTTCTCATCCGCACTTCTTGACAAAAAGAGTATGCTATAGGAATAAATCCCCCTTCACTGGTAATGAGCAAGGTTATCGATAATGTTTCCGGTGATTCTAAAAATTTTTCTATCTTTTCCATAGCATCCTGATATTCAAGATACTTAACTTGCCCGATCCATCTCACAACATTTCTCACAATCATTATATTCCCTCCTTCTTCTTTTCTTTTCAATTCTTTTCAATTGAGTATTTATATTATAATAGTTTTATTAATTTTTGTCAATTATTAGCAATAAATAAAAGGCTCCGGTTACACCCGAAGCCTCTTTTTAATTTAAAGTCCTCCTTTATAATAATCTGTCCTTTCCGTAAGTGGCAAAACCCATCCAAAAGCAAAGATAAATCCACCCAATAAGGTTATCGAATACCCAAAAAATCCGGGGAAAATTACACCGTAGAGGAATCCTATAGCTCCCCCCACGAGCATTTTCCCTATCAAGTCCGCCTTTTTTTCTTCGTCCAAGAGACCCATTGTTCCTGTGCCCATAATCAATAACACGATAATTCCTACAAACTCTATCCAAGTTCGCGTGAACCGATGGGGATCGGGGACAATTATAAACCAAATTATTCCCGATATGGCTATTACAATAGTCCAGTTAAAAACAAATCTTTTACTGGCTTTCAACATTACCCCTCCTTTGAATTTCTGAAAAAATCATTTAAAATTACTTGGACACATCGGATTATTTTTAGATTGCTTTTGCCCGACTGTATCCGTATCCATCTTGTTTCCGCCACCTCCATTTCCGGGTCGGGGATGACACTTCCTCCTATGATTCGCCCAATAAAGACTCGAGCTATCAAAAAACGGCGACTGTTGGGAGTTATGCCGAAATATTCTCCGTTGAATCTACCTACAATCGTAAACTCCAAGTTTTGAAACTCTTCGGTAACCTCTCTGATAAGAGCTTCTCTGTAGTCTTTATCATCGGGGTCCTTTTTCCCTCCCGGCAAAGACCAAAACTCGGAATCTTTATTTCTGCTTATTAAAATCTTTCCATTTTCATTTTGAAAGATCACGTTGACCACTTCTATATATCCTTTATCTTTCCCGCCCCTCATGTAAATCGCCTCCTTTTTTTAAGATATTTTATAATAACACATATAAGTTATTTTGTAAATAAAAACCGCCCATTGATTTCGGTTAATGACTGTTATACACCCATTGCGTTTTGAGTTAGCCTTTTGCCGCTTAAAATTTAAAAAGCGGCGAAGATCTCACCGCTTTTTCATATCCGTTATCAATACTCACCCACTTCAACATTTTCGAATTGCTCCTCGGACAAGTTGTCTTCCAAGATTTTATTTACTTTTTCTTTGCAACCCTCCGGAACACCCAAAATCAGGTATCCGGCTTCGGTGAAAAGCTCATATCGGGTTATCGAGTCTTCGGTGTCCAATTCGTCCTCGGTCTTCGCCTCTCCCCTGATTACCACTTTGCCCCGATAGAGCCCTTCTACATCCGGCCTTTTACTTTCACCGTCTCCGACGGAACTATTTTTTACCGGTTCGGTTTCCGCTCCTTCGCCGTTAATTCTGACTTCGTAACCTATCTTTTGCATGGCCTCGGCGATTTTTCGCTTTATTTTGTTTTTCGGGTCGGTGTCGGCCATTTTGTTTTTTGTTGGTTTAAAGAAGAACCGACCAGCTTCTCCTTGTTGGTCTTATACCAGAAAAATGATTTTGATGCAAATGAAAAGGCTAATCGATATCGTCAAATTCATCATCCCAATCGTTCATAAATTCCTCCTCTTCCATAAAGCTTTCCCAGATCTCTTCCATCTCTTCCATCTCTTCCTCCTGTGGAGAAATCGTCAACCCGGAATAAAAAGAGCTACCGACCATACCCAAAATAATTATTAGAATGGTTATTATGATCTTGTTTTTAGGAGCTTTTCGAGGAGTTTTTTCATCGGTTATAAGCAAGTAAAAGTAACCGGCGGAGACGAAAGAAATCAATAGGCCGAACAAAGAAACGACCGGAGGGATGATATTGACCAAAATATCCGTGTCGATTCTCATATAATGAAGAGGCAAACCGACAAGAGTTATAGCCATAGTTATAAAAGCTAAAAAAATCAAGTAAATGAAAACGGGAGCGTCTTCGGTTTTCTCATAACTTAATCTTAAGGAGTCCACGGGCGTAGTCGCCTTGTCGACCAAAAAGAAATTGAAAAAATAAAACTTCATGAAAAAATAGAAAGAAGCAATTATTCCGACAAGCGAAAAGAGGAAAATAACAAAATTGGAGCCTTGTTCAAAAAGCAAACCAACCAAAAAACCCAGGCCCGTAAAGCCTGCGAATATGACGCTCAAAAATAAGTACTTCAAAGCGGTAGCCAAAAACAGCTTCGGAACGAGAGAAATCTTTTTAAAAAATACGGAAAGCGTAGTGTTCTGACTTCTCAAAACTTTCAGGGATAAAGTTATAAAGCCGACAGTGGGAATGCTAATTATCAAAAGATAAATTAAAATTCCGAAGACCGTCAAGGCTATTAACTCGGGTAAGCTGAAAACTTTTTCTCCATAAGAAACAATAAAGGCGTCTTGTGATTCGGAAATGGTGAGGAGGCCGATAGCAAATTGTCCAACCCAAGTTACAAGCCAACTTATAATCGTAAAGCCGATTGCTCCCACAAAAAGAACAAGAAAATTATCTTTAATTACTTTGGCCGCATAAAAGAAAACACTCAAACAGGAAATCGGTCTTTTTTCCGATCCTTTTATTTCTTTTTCGTTGTTTTTTCTTGGTTCTTCGGACATATAAATATATAAATTACTAAATAAGCGATTAATCGGTAAACGACTCAAGGGATAGATTTCAGCTTAAAGAATAATCCCGATAACGGTTTTTATTTCAAATCACTTATCTTCAATTCTTTTTAAAAGCTTTTCCTCCAATCTTTCCAGCTCAACTTCCGCTCTGGTCTTTAATTCCTTCTCTCTTTC
>Ga0207421_10004029_pt1 | contig 17212 bp, 20 predicted proteins | sample SodLakKL_010_SED_4_FD_187542 | JGI IMG/M metagenome (GOLD analysis project Ga0207421, IMG submission 187542) | Alkaline sediment microbial communities from Lake Tanatar, Kulunda Steppe, Russia - 8KL_010_SED (SPAdes) (version 2) | ecosystem: Environmental > Aquatic > Non-marine Saline and... | reverse complement strand
GTAGGGGGAGGGCCACCTGGTTGGGTACCGTACCCAGGGTAAGATCCTTATATGAGTGAGCCGTTAGCCTTCGGTAAGATTTTTACATGAGTTGACAGGCAAAGACGGACTGATTGGGGCTCTACGGCAAGCCGGAATTCTTTCCCAGCCTGGTCCAATTTCCCTGTCCCCGGCAGACAGACTCGAAACCTTCAGTCAAGTTTTGACCCAGCCTGGAGGGCACCTTAACTTTAAGGGTCACCGAGTCTGTATATTCGGCACTTATTATTTTCCCTTCCAGGCTTTCAATCAGCCTGTTCAACTGCCCCAGGTCTTCATAACTCAGTTCAAGCATAAAAAAATCCGCAGGCTCTCTCCTTTTCAGGCTTGCCTCTTCCAGGTTCAGGCGGGCGCAATCCCGGTAGGCCCTGGTCAGTCCGCCGATGCCGAGTTTGGTCCCACCAAAATACCGGGTTCCGATTACCACAGCGTCTGATACGTTGTTACCCTGCAGGACTTGCAGCATGGGTGCCCCGGCTGAACCGGCCGGTTCCCCATCGTCGGAAGAACGTTCGACCAGGCTGCTGCCCGTTCCTATCCGAAAAGCGTAAGCATGATGGGTGGCATCGGGAAATTCCTGCTTCAGTTCGGAAAGAATTCTTCGGCAGGCTTCTTCGGTAGCAGCCGCCGCCAGGGTTCCGATAAACCGGGAACCCTGAACCGTAAAGCGGCAGCGGGTTGTGCCGGCCGGGGCCATATAAAAGCTTTCTTCTGAAGAATTGTCCATTACTGCACCTCTTTAGCAGCTCCTGGTCATTTTTTGCCAACAGCAGGCCGGCCTGCTCTATGTAAAATACCTGGTTTACAACAATAACCCGCCTGCATAATATAGAGGCTGATTGCCGGATTTAATCCTATTTTTTGTGTTTGTTTTTGGTGGACTGGTTTTTATGCCCGGTTTCCTTCCGGGCGGTTTTCAAATGATCAAGGTACTCTTTAATTCTTTTTTCGCGGCCCTGTTCTGTAGGCCGGTAAAACTGCCTGCCGGACAGGACCGGGGGCAGGTAATCCTGCTCCACGTAATGGCCGGGATAATGGTGCGGGTAGCGGTAACCCTGGCCATGTCCCAGGCGTTCAGCTCCCCGGTAACTGCTGTCTTTCAGGTGGCGGGGCACCGGCTGGCTTTCTTCTTCTTCGACCAGCTGCATCGCTTCATTTATGGCCAGGTAGGACGCATTGCTTTTCGGGGCTCCGGCCAGGTAGGCAGCCGCCTGGGCCAGGGGAATCTTGCCTTCGGGCAAGCCAATCATCTGAACGGCCTGGGCCGCAGAAACGGTCAGGGAAAGGGCATATGGATCGGCATTGCCGATATCTTCTGAAGCGCTGATGATCAGGCGCCGGGCAATAAAGAGCGGATCTTCTCCGCCCTTGATCATCCGGGCCATCCAGTAGAGGGCGGCATCCGGATCGGAGCCGCGGATTGATTTAATCAGGGCTGAAGCCATATCATAGTGGTTGTCGCCCTGGCGGTCATAAGAAAGCAGTCTTTTTTGCATGGCCTCGGAAGCAGCCTCTAATGTAACCTTAATTAATCCTTCTTTTTCTTCAGAGGAAATAACCGCCATTTCCAGGGCATTGAGCGCCACCCTGGCATCACCGTCGGCTTTTCCGGCCAGGTACTCCAGGGCTTCGGAATCAATATCGATCGTATACTTGCCCAAACCCCTTTCTTTATCTTCCAGGGCCTGCCGGAGCAGGCCGGCAATATCCTCCCGGCTCAAGGGTTCAAAAACAAAAAGCCTGGTCCTGGACAGAAGCGGCCCGGTGAGATAGAAAAAGGGGTTTTCAGTAGTGGCCCCGATAAAGAGGATTGTCCCCTGCTCGATAGCCGCTAGAAGGACATCCTGCTGGGCCTTGTTGAAACGATGGATCTCATCGATAAACAATATGGTGCGCCGGTTATATAATGACCAGCTTTCCCGGGCCTGTTCAATCACTTCCCGCACGTCTTTTACCCCCGAGGCAACAGCATTAAGCTGGGTGAAATCAGCCTTGCTCCTGGCTGCTATTATCCTGGCCAGGCTTGTTTTACCGGTCCCGGGGGGGCCGTAAAAGATCAATGACACCAGCCTGTCAGCAGTTATTATAGTGTGCAAAGGCTTGCCTTTTTCCAGGATCTGCCTCTGCCCGGCAAACTGGTCCAGGGTCTCTGGTCGCATTCTCCGGGCCAGGGGCCCTTCTTCCTTAATTTTATTTTCCAGTCCCAGGCTGATTAAATCCATTTTTATCCACCTGCTTCCAAACTAGGATTTAAACAAAGCACTCCTTCCCCGCACCGGCCCGGTGCCCGAAAGGAGTGCTGCTTTAGCTAAAATCCTTGAGCATAATAATTATTCTTCGTCGACTTCAAGGACCCTGTCCACGGCTGCGCGGGATAATTTCAGGTTGACATTTTCCCCTACTTTTAAAGAAATGTCATTTTCATCTATTTCTTTAATCATTCCGTGGACGCCGCCGATAGTAACCACCCGGTCGCCTTTTTTGAGGTTGCCGATCATTTCTTTGCGCTTTTTTTGCTGTTGCTGCTGGGGCCGGATCAGCAGAAAGTAAAAAACGACAAATAACAGGATCAATGGTATAAATGGGCCAATAGTTTCCAAATCCACTATTCAACACCTCCGTACAATTTATTAAGTTTCGGGCTCATTTTCTTATAATACAGCTCAAAACGATTTTCGGAAAGGGCTGACCTGATATTTTTCATTAACCGGTCCAGGTAATACAGGTTGTGATAGGTAGTCAGCCGCAACCCCAGGATTTCTCCGGCATTGAGCAGGTGCCGGATGTAGGCCCGGCTGTAACTGCTGCATACGTAACAGCTGCAGCCTGGATCAAGCGGCGATAAATCGGACCCGTAAACGCTGTTGCGAATGGAAAGGTATCCTTTAGAAGTCATTACCCGGCCGTTCCGGGCAATGCGGGTCGGCAGGACACAGTCGAAAATATCGATGCCGTGCCTGACCCCTTCCAGGAGGGCGTCCGGGGAACCAACTCCCATCAGGTAACGGATTTTACCGTCCGGCAGCTCGGGAACAGTGGTTTCTAAAGCAGAGTACATTAGATCCTTTGGTTCTCCTACGCTCAACCCCCCGATAGCATAACCGGGAAAGTCCATTTCCACCAGTTCCCGGGCCGACCGGCGCCGCAAATCTTCATAAACTCCACCCTGGACAATGGCAAAAAGAGCCTGGTCTTCCCGGCTGTGGGCCTGTTTACAGCGCTGTGCCCACAAAGCAGTCCTTCTAACAGCAGTTTCCACCTCTTCGTATTCCGCCGGATAGGGAGGGCACTGATCAAGGACCATCGCTATATCGGCTCCGATTACATTCTGGAGCCGGGTAACCCTTTCCGGGGTCAAAAAGTGCATCCTGCCATCAATGTGCGAGGTAAAAGAAACCCCGCGGTCATCGATTTTTCTCAGTCCGCCCAGGCTGAAGATCTGGAAACCACCGCTGTCGGTAAGCAGGGCCCCGGACCAGTTCATGAACCGGTGCAGGCCGCCGTGACGGGCGATTATTTCAACCCCGGGGCGCAAAAACAGGTGATAGCAGTTGCCCAAAACCAGGCCTGTACCCATCTCTTCCAATTCACGGACACTGATCGCTTTCACCGTACCCTGGGTGCCGACCGGCATAAAAGCCGGAGTCGGAATTGTTCCATGTCCTGTTCTCAGCTCGCCGAGCCTGGCGGCTGTCCGGGTGCATTTACGGCTGCTTGAAAAATAAACGGACATCCTGCTTATCCAACCTCCAGGTTATCTTAACCGGAACCGGGAGTCAATTATCCCGGACAGCTTTTGCCGGCCCTGATCCAATCAGGCTGTTAACAGTTTAGATGATGAGCATGCAATCACCGAAACTGTAAAATCGATATTTTTTCTCCACGGCCTCACGGTACGCCTTTATCACTGCTTCGTAACCGCCGAAGGCGCTGATCAGCATTAACAGGGTCGATCGGGGCAGGTGAAAGTTGGTCATCATGGCCCCAACCAGGCGGAATGTAAATCCGGGGTAGATATATAAGTCGGTCCAGCCTTCCTGTTCGTTTATTAGCCCGTCCTCTGCGGCCACGGTTTCCAGGACGCGGCAAACCGTGGTCCCGACGGCGATAACCCGCCTGCCCTCCCGCCGGGCTTTGTTTATTGTTTCGGCAGTTTCCCCGTCAATCCTGTAGAATTCCGCATGCATTTTATGATCGCGGATATCTTCTGTTTTAACGGGCTGAAAAGTGCCCGGCCCGATATGGAGGGTTATAAAGGTGGTCTCCACTCCCTTTTCCTCCAGGGCCCTGAAAACCCGGTCGGTAAAGTGAAAACCGGCTGTCGGGGCGGCTGCCGAGCCTTCTTTTTCAGCATAAATCGTCTGGTACTGTTCGGGATAATCAACGTCTCTCTTAATATATGGAGGCAGGGGGACTTTGCCCAGCTCCGGCAGTAGTTCCTCGATCGGCCGGGGAGCGGAAAAGCTAATCAGGCGCAGCTCATTTTGGGTATAATCTTCAACCAGGGCCTCAACCCCCCGGTCGAAAACAACCCGGGCCCCTGGCTTTAACTTCTTGCCCGGCTTAACCATAGCCGTCCATTTTTCATTGTCCTGCTTGTGCAAAAGCAGGATCTCCGCAGAAGCCTCTTTCCCGGCAATCCGGCCGATCAAACGGGCCGGTATAACCTTGGTATCATTAAAAACCAGCAGATCCCCCTGCTGCAAATACTCAGGGAGTTGGTAAAAGATGCTGTGCTCAATACTTTCTTCGGCACGGTTTAAAACCAGCATCCGGGACCGGTCTCTCATTTCCAGCGGCTTCTGGGCAATCAGCCCTTCAGGCAGATAATATTCAAAATCACTTAATCGACATTTATCCAACAAGACACCTACTTTTCATTTTGGAAAAGACTAATCCGGGGCCGTACCGATTGTGTTTTATCTTCTGAACAGGTTGACCAGCAGGGTTAAAACAATGCTGATAATAATCATGGTAGCCAGGGGAAAGTAAAAGGTCATGTTTTCTCTCTGAATAAAGATATCACCGGGCAGGCGGCCCAGGCCCAGCCGGCCAAAAACAAGAAACAGCAGGCCGACAAAAGCAATCAACCCCCCGCCTATGAGCAGCAACCTTCCGAATGCCTCCAGGTTGGGCATTTTTCACCCTCCTCTATTTACCACAGCTTCTGCTGGGGATCTTCCTTCTGAGGCAGGCCCAGGTAAGTGTATGTTTCACCGGTTACCATGCGGCCCCTGGCCGTTCTCTTGAGCAAACCCAGCTGCATTAAATAGGGTTCGTAAACATCTTCCAGGGTCTCCGGCTCTTCGCTGATACAGGCTGCCAGGGTCTCAAGCCCGACCGGCCCGCCTTCAAATTTCTCCACCAGGGCCAGCAGCAGGCGGCGATCTATCTCATCCAGTCCTTTTTGATCGAGCTGCAGCATCTGCAGTGCTTCCCTGGCTACAGCGGCGGTGATAACATTATCAGCTTTAACCTGGGCATAATCACGCACCCGCTTTAAAAGGCGGTTGGCCACCCGCGGCGTACCCCTGGAAGCCCGGGCAATAATAGCCCCTCCCTCTTTTTCAGCCTTCATGTTAAGAATACCGGCCGAGCGTAAGATAATTCGCTCCAGCTCTTCGGGCGTGTAAAATTCCAGGCGATCGACAACTCCAAACCGGTCCCGCAGGGGCGAAGTGAGAAGTCCGGCCCGGACGGTGGCCCCGATCATGGTAAACGGGGGCAGATCCAGACGCAGGGAACGGGCGCCGGGCCCCTTACCAATAATAATATCAAGGGCATTGTCTTCCATGGCCGGGTACAGGATCTCCTCTACAGAGCGATTCAAGCGGTGGATTTCGTCGATAAAAAGCACATCGCCGTGGCTCAGGTTGGTTAAAAGCGCTGCCAGGTCTCCCGGCCGTTCTATGACCGGCCCTGAAGTAACCCTGATGTTTACTCCCAGTTCCCAGGCAATAATATGGGCCAGGGTGGTTTTGCCCAGTCCAGGCGGCCCGTAAAGCAGGACATGATCCAGGGCTTCGCTTCTTTCCTGGGCAGCCCTGACATAAATGGCCAGCTTCTCTTTTATTTTTTCCTGCCCCACGTATTCCTCAAAAGTCCTGGGCCTGAGGCCGACTTCAATTTGAGGATCATCTTCAGTCTGGCGCTGGGCGGACACAATCCGTTCTTCCATCCTTTTCTCCTTTCAACGAAAGCGCCTTAATTGGCGGCCATATTTTTCAGGGCCAGCTTCAGCAGTTCTTCTCTCGAAGCATCCCTGTTCTGGTTAACAACCCGGTTAACAGCAGCCGCTGCTTCAGTGCCCGAGTAACCAAGGGCACATAAAGCCTCTGCTATATCATCAATTACCGAATACCCGGTGGAGGCGGCCGGACCGGCGGCTACTTCCTCAGCCGACATTACTTTAGGCAGTTTTTCTTTAAGCTCAAAAACCAGGCGCTGGGCAGCCTTGCGCCCAACCCCATGGGCCCGGCACAGCTGAGCATTATTTTCCTCCAATACAGCTACATAAAGCTCTGAAACAGAGAAAATGGCCAGGAGGGATAAAGCCAGCCTGGGCCCAAACCCGCTTACTGTGAGCATCAGGTTAAAAAGTTTACGCTCTTCCGCTCCCTTGAAACCGTAAATATATATTTCTTCATCTTTGATCATGACCCTGGTATAAACGGTCACTTCCTGACCCACATGGGACTTCAATTCATCATTTTCAGCCGGGGGCATATCTATGGAATAACCGATCCCGCCGATATCCAGGACCGCTTTCCCGGGAGTTACCGCCACGAGGCGACCGGTTAAATACTCGATCACTTAAGGCCTTCCTCCTTTTAACGCTTCCTGGAAGCGGCGGTTTTGCAGGTGGCAAAGAGCCACAGCCATGGCATCCGCTTCATCGTCCACACCCGGAGGCCGGGGCAATTTCAGGAGCATCTGGACCATTTTTTGAACCTGCATTTTTTCCGCCTTGCCGTAGCCGGCAACGGCCTGCTTCACCTGCAGGGGGGTGTATTCAAATAGATCGATGTTGCACCTGGCGGCAGCAAGAATGATTACCCCCCGCGCTTCACCGACCTGAAAAGCTGTTCGCACGTTTTTGCTGAAAAACAGTTTCTCCACAGCCAGCGCCTGCGGCGAATAGCCTGCTACCAGTTCAAAAATGAAATCATGGATTTCCTGCAACCTGGAAGCTGGATCTTGATCTTTCCCGGTTCGGACACATCCGGAATTAAGGCAGAGGTAATCACTACCGTTTTCTTCAATTACCCCGTACCCGGTTATTGCCACCCCGGGATCAATTCCGATTACCCGCATTGATTCACCTGTGCCTTCCATGTTGATCCGGTTAGTTCAGGCTGCATGTCCGGTGCATCCCCTTTATAGTTTCAGTAAAAGCTCATCGGGAATATCAAAATTGGCATAGACATTCTGGACGTCATCATGATCGTCAAGGGCTTCCATCAGCTTGAGGATACGATCTGCCGCTTCCGGATCGGTAACTTCGATCGTATTGTTCGGCAGCATCGTTACTTCCGATGAAGCTATGGGTATGCCCTGTTCCTGCAGGTGGTTCTTGACTGCCTCGAAATTTTCCAGCGAGGTGGTGATGCTGAAGGTTCCGTCATCTTCGAGGTCGATATCTTCAGCCCCGGCTTCGAGGGCCACCATTATCAGGTCATCTTCATCCATATCCAGTTCGTTCTGATTTACCGTCAGGTAGCCTTTTCGGTTGAACATCCATGACACACAACCTGATTCGCCAAGGCTCCCCCCAAAACGAGAAATAATATGCCTGATTTCAGCCACTGTCCGGTTGCGGTTGTCGGTCATCGCTTCCAGCAGGATCGCTACTCCCCCTACGGCATAACCTTCATAACTGGCATGTTCATAGCTTGAACCTTCCAGGTTCCCGGTTCCTCGCTGGATGGACCGCTGAATGTTATCATTGGGCATATTGTTATCTTTTGCTTTTTGGACTGTCAGCCTGAGGGCAAAGTTGGTGTCGAGGTCGTCTCCGCCCTCCCGGGCTGCAACGGTAATTTCCCGGGCCAGCTTGGTAAATATCTTTCCCTTTTGCGCGTCGGCCCGTGCTTTACGGTGTTTTGTGTTTGCCCATTTTGAATGACCGGCCATTAGCAATCCTCCTTCATTATTTTACAAAGTTAATCTAGCTCGCTCCAGTTATCCTGAAAAATATCGTGATCTTTTCTATTTGCCTATTGTTGAAGCTACCGCTCCATAAAGCCTAATTAAAAATATAGCGCCGTTTTTCCAAATAAAGTAACAGGGGCAGGCCGAGGCCGTAGCAGGCCACTACCTGGCCAACGCCAACCCAGGTTGCAGTCAGGTAAAACGGCATTTCCAGCACTACAGACAGGATTTTGCCTACTATCAGTGCGTTAATAATCACAGGAGGCAGGGGCACCAGGTACTTGTTCTCTATCTTTGTAACCACATGGGCCGAAATTAAAGTAGCCAGGCTGCCAAACACTATGTCGAGCATTCCGTGCCCGCCAAAGATATTGGCAATCATACAGCCGACAAACAAACCCGGGACTGCCGCCCCGGTAAAGTAAGGCAGAACCATCAGCATTTCCGAAACCCGAACCTGGATCATGCCGTAGCTGATCGGGGCAAACAAAAGAGTTAAAACAACATAGATTGCGCCGATCATGGCCGCCCTGATCCAATAATTGAGGCGATCCCCGTTTTTTTCAACCATAACCAATGTCCTTGTTTTTTTATTAAGCAGGGTGGCTGCGACCTGCTTTTTCTATTATAATTTGATCTTAATAAAAATGAAAGATATGACCGCAAAAAAACGCCCGGTTGAAGCCTCTCAGGCCTACATTTGTCCGGCAAACCTCTCCATGGTAAAATCTCTCAGCTTCATCGCCGCCCCGCCGAGAACCCTGGTCCGGTGGGAGACGAGATAAAGTTTGCGCTTCAGATCGATGTTGCTGACGGGAAATACTTCTACCGCCCCAATAGAAACCAGGTCCCGAACAGAAAGCTTTGAAATCACCGCCACACCGAGCCCTTCCCTGACCGCCTGCTTGATCCCTTCCAGGTTGTTGATGTAGGTTGCGCCCGGTAAGGATCCGATGTCGAATTCGCTTTCCGCCAATTCCTTTTCCAGCAGTTGACGGGTCGCCGAACCCTTTTCCCGCATTAGCAAGTGATAATGCAGCAAATGTTCCACTGGCACGCCCTCTTCATAACCAGGTTTCGGGATCAGGCCGGGGCGGGCACAAAGAACCAGTTCATCATCAGCCAGCTCTACATAGGTTAACCTTTCGTCTTCTTTAACCAGCCCCACCAGGCCGAGGTCATAACTGTAATTTAGCACCCCTTCCAGGACGGCGCTGGTGTCAAGAATACTGACATTAAATTCGATCGCCTGGGATATTTTTTTAAAATCGGCCAGCAGTGAGGGAAGCAGATAGGTGCCGGGAACTGTACTGGACCCTATAAAGACAATGCCGGTGGCCTGTTCTCTTTGGCCGGATAATTTCTCCCGGCATTCATCCTGGAGGTTGATGATGGAATAAGCATAATCGAGAAAAATTCGGCCGGCTTCGGTCAAAACCGGCTCGCGGGCTTTGGAGCGATCGAATAGCAGCACACCCAACTCTTCCTCCAGGGCTTTGATCCGCACGCTGACCGAAGGCTGGCTGATAAACATCTTTTCCGCAGCCTCAGAAAAGCTTTTTAAGGAAGCAACGTTGACAAAAGCCCTGATCTGTTCAAGGTCCATTGGTTTACCTCATTTTTTGTTATGGTTTGTCCGTTCAAGGTTATTATACTGATAATAAATAAATTCGTCCATTAATACACTTCCTTAATGCATTTTCTTAATACTCCGGCCGCGTTGTATTAGGAATCAGTATTTAACGGGTATATATCGTTTTAATATAATAAATGCGGCACCTCTTAATAACTCATCCATATTATTACAAGGAGGTTTGTTATGCGAGATCGTCTATCTATCATTATCGCCGGCGCCGCAGTGGGAATGCTGGCAGTGGTCCTGGTTTTGCAGGGTAATCCGGCCAATATGGGCTTTTGCATCGCCTGCTTTATCCGTGATATCTCTGGAGGGCTCGGCCTGCACCGGGCTGGGGTAGTCCAATATTTGAGGCCGGAAATCATGGGCCTGGTCCTGGGCGCTTTTGTTACGGCCATGTATGTCCGTGAATTTAAATCCACGGGAGGTTCAAACCCATTTCTTCGTTTTGTTTTGGGCATGCTGATGATGGCTGGAGCCTTAATTTTCCTGGGCTGTCCCCTGCGCATGGTTTTACGACTGGCCGGTGGGGACTGGAACGCCCTGGTGGCTCTGCCGGGCTATGTGCTCGGAGTTTGGCTGGGCACCCTTTTCCTGAGAAGAGGATATACCCTCGGCCGCAGTCAGGACCAAACACCGGTTAGCGGCTTTGCCTCACCATTTATCGCAGTGGTGCTTCTGATCCTGCTATTTACGGCTCCGGCTTTTATCTTTTTCAGCGAAGAAGGACCCGGCTCCATGGTGGCTCCAATTGCCCTTGCTCTGGGGGCAGGGCTGCTGGTCGGAATCCTGGCCCAGAGAACCCGTCTCTGCACTATGGGAGCAATCAGGGATTTGATCTTGTTTAAAGATTACCATCTTTTTCTTGGTTTTGCGGCCATTTTCGCAGCAGCCCTGATCGGCAATTTGGTTACCGGGCAGTTTGTACCGGGATTTGCCGGACAACCGGTGGCCCACGTTGATCAAACCTGGAACTTCCTTGGGATGAGTGTAGTCGGCCTGGCCGCCGTGCTGGCCGGCGGCTGCCCGATGCGCCAGCTGATCTTATCCGGCGAAGGACAGAGCGATGCCCTGATCACCGTCTTCGGAATGGGCGGCGGCGCCGCGTTCATGCACAACTTTGGACTGGCCGGCAGTCCGGCCGGTGTATCCCCTGAAGGGCAGTGGATCGTGATCTTTTCTCTGGTTCTGTTATTTATCATCGGCGCCGGCAACATCAGGATGCGTTCCGTTGCCGGGGCCAGGCAGCAGGCCAAAGCTTCATAATTTTCCAGGATGCCTGGTTTGCCGGCTGGTTTGACTAAGCTTTCAAATGCTGTAAAATATAACTGTTATGGGAGGCTAAACTATGCCTGAAGTAGTAGACTGCCGCGGCCTGTCATGCCCCGAGCCGGTAATGCTGGCCCGCCAGGCCATGCAGGAAGCGCAGGAAGACATGGTAACGGTAGTGGTAAGCAACGTAGTGGCCAGGGACAATGTTGCCCGCACGGCAAAAGCAATGGGCTGGCAGGTAGCAGTTGAAGAAGAAAATGAAGATTTTCAGTTAACACTGAGCAGGTAAAGTAAACCCTGATTATCAGCGGGGCGGCTATTACAGAGATTAGAGCTACTAAATGCTGCTTGAATAATCCGGTTTATTTTTGGATAAGCAAAAGTAGCAGCTGCCTCCTACTTGAGATACCTGGAAAGGAGTTTAGATGGCTTCCAGTTGTTATATAACATTTCCCACTATCTTTTATGCAATCCGGGCTGAAAGTATTCTTAAAGATCAGCCCTATTCTTTTAAGATGGTCCCCGTCCCGCGCAGCATCAGCTCAAGCTGCGGGACCGCCCTGCGCTGCAGGTGCGAAGAAATAAATTCAATCAAAGATTATTTACTGCAAAGCAATCTTGAACTGGAAGGCTTTTATAGGTTGGAAGAAGAAGGTTTGAAGACACCGACCGTAACTCCTTTAAGCTTAAATGAACGGGGGGTGAGCGAGCAATGAGCGAAAAACTCAATTTATATTTTGATAACGCCGCCACTTCCTGGCCAAAGCCGGAAGCCGTCTACCACGCACCCGAAACCCAGATGAGGGAAGCCAGCGGCAATCCCGGCCGTTCAGGCCACACCCGCACCCTGGAGTCAGACCGCCTGCTTTACAAAACCAGGGAAACCCTGGGCCGGCTGTTCAACATCGGCGATCTTTCCCGGGTGATTTTTGCTTACAACGCCACCGATGCCCTGAACATCGCCCTGAAAGGCTTTCTTGTAAAAGGAGATCATGTTCTCTACACGGCCATGGAACACAACTCTGTCCTGCGCCCGCTGGGAAGTTTGCGCCGCGGTGGCCTGATTGACACAACCATGATCCCCTGTTCGGAAGCCGGCTATGCCGACCTTGATTACCTGGAAACGGCTTATCGCCCCAACACCACCCTCCTGGTTGTTAATCATGCCTCCAATGTAACAGGCACGATAGCACCCTTACCGGAGATAATTAAGTCCGCCCATAACAGGAAGGTTAAAGTACTGGTTGATGCGGCCCAGACGGCCGGAGCCATTCCCATCGATGTCCAAAATGAGGCCATCGACATGCTTGCTTTTACGGGCCACAAAGGCTTGCTCGGGCCTACCGGCACCGGGGGCTTATATGTAAGCCCGGATATTGACTTGAAACCCCTGCGTGAAGGAGGAACCGGCAGCCAATCTGAATCGGACGTCCATCCCGAATCGATGCCCGAAAGGCTTGAAGCAGGTACTCTGAACAGCACCGGGCTGGCCGGTCTGCTCGAAGGTGTTAATTTCATCCTGGAACAGGGAGTTGAACACATCCGGCAGAGGGAAGAAGAATTAAGAGGTTATCTTTGGAACAACCTGCGCAGCATTAGCGGAATTACTCTTTACGGCCCGGAAACTTCCCCCGGCCGCACTGTAGCCGTAGTTTCCTTTACGATCGATGGAGCCGACTGCGGGGAAGTCGGCTATATTCTGGAGAGCAGTTACGGCATTCTCTGCCGGACCGGACTCCACTGCGCACCCCTGGCTCACCAGACTATCGGCACTCATCCCGAAGGAACGGTCCGCCTCAGCCCGGGCTTTTTCACCACAAAAAAAGATATTGATTTCCTGGTCCAGGCTCTTGTTGAAATTGTTCAGCTGGCTTCCAGTTAAAAAAAAGATAGGCGGACGCAAAACCTTTTTTTGATGGCTTGAATAATTGATCAAAGTTTATGCCGGATCAAAAAAACACCGGCATGGTAAAATGGAAAAAACAATCTACATGGGGTGAGTATAATAATGAAAGAAATTGACTGCCGGGGGCTGGATTGTCCTGAACCGGTGCTTAAAACCAAGAGCGCCCTGGAAGAAAGCCCGGCGGGAACCTTAAAAATCACCGTTGATAACCAGGTTGCCCGCGATAATATTCTTCGTTTTTTGCAAAGCAAAAACCTAAATCCAGAATGGCAGGAAAGTGAAGGCAACTATAACATAACTGCAGACCTGAGTGTGCTTGAACCCGGAACCAAAGCTGCCGGGGCCATTGAAGAAACAGCCGGACCGGTTGAAGACCGGTATCTAAAAGGCCGGCCGGTGCTGTTTATATCAACCGATCAGATCGGAACAGGAAACAGCGAGCTGGGCCTGCTGCTGATGAGAAACTTCATCTATACCTTGACTAAACGGGACGAACTTCCGGAAGCTGTACTATTTATGAATGCGGGGATTAAGCTTAGTGTCGAAGGCTCGCCGGTCCTGGCAGAGCTTCGGGAACTTGAAAGCAACGAAGTTAAGATTTTGGTTTGCGGCACCTGCCTGGACTATTACGGGCTAAAAGAGCAGCACCAGGTTGGTCAGGTCAGCAATATGTACGATATAGCTGATTTGCTGATGATTTCTGCGCGGGTGGTTACGATCTAGTCTATTCGAGCTGATTTAACTGTTCGATTAAACCGGAGATATCCACTTCACCGGATAAAACCAGATAGAGACTAACGGATAAATTTAAAAGCGACAGGCCAAAGCCCAAACTGTTTAAAAAAATGCCGGCCCTGGCCATGTCGTTTTTTAGGTTGCCGTAACTGACAATCCCAAGGACCAAGCCGGCCACGGCAAGCATTAGACCGATAAACGGAATAATCCACAGTACAAGCATAACAATACCTATCTTAACAGAATTTCTGGCCATTTAACCTGATCTCGCCTCTTATTTAGTGCTGGATAAAATCATACCACAGCTCAGCTTTCCCATCAACTGGAAGGGTTTAAGGCTTAATTGCATAATACCGGCCAAAGTGTTATATTTATTTTGGTATTTTATCATAAACCACATATTTAAGCTGGAACTTTCTTTTTTTGTACTTTATATGCCGAATTTAGCTTATTGTGGAGGTAGACTAAGTGGTAACAGCAATCCTGGAAGGAAGAGAAATCAGCCGGAATAAGGCCATCGCCCTGGTTTTGATAGCTGCGGTACTGTGGAGCACCAGCGGGCTTTTTATCAAAATCATTGACCTCAACCCTTTTACTATCGCCGGCTCCCGGGGGTTTATCGCTGCTTTAATGATGCTGGCCCTGATGAATAAAAGGCTCAGCTTTAACTGGTCTCTTCCCCAGGTTGCAGGCGGCTTTTGTTATGCTGGAGCCATGATTACATTCGTGGTCGCAACAGTTATGACAACGGCAGCAAACGCTATTTTACTCCAGTATACCATGCCTGTTTTCACCGCCCTGTTTGGCCTGTGGCTGCTAAAGGAAAGAGTGACCCGCCTTGACTGGGGGGTAATTATCATCGTCGTGGGCGGCATGGCTCTTTTTTTTCTGGACGAACTTACTTTAGACGGCCTGTGGGGAAATTTCATCGCCATTCTAAGTGCCGTTTTCTTTGCCTTCCTGATCATATTTATGCGGATGCAAAAGAGCGGTTCCCCCGTTGAAACGGTGATCCTCGGTAATATGATCACCTTCGTTGTATGCCTGCCTTTTATTATCCAGGAGCCTCCAACCGGCACCAGCTTGCTGCCCCTATCCTACCTGGGGATTTTTCAGCTGGGGCTGCCTTTTGTGCTCTATTCAACCGCTATTAAATACATAACCGCTATTGATGCAGTGCTTATTCAAACCATAGAACCGGTGCTCAACCCGATCTGGGTCTTCCTGGTTATCGGTGAAGAGCCCGGATCATGGGCTATTATAGGCGGAGCCATGGTATTAATAACAGTAACTATCCGCAATATCTATACCGGCAGAAAAGCACCGAAAAGAGTGCCTGTATAAGCAGTCCATGCATATATAATATTTTGGGTAAACTGCGAAAAAAGCCGAATTAAATCCCTCTACAGGCAGAAAGCTTGCTGCCAGGGAAGAAAATTAAATATACAGAACTGAAATCAACCCACGATAATTCAATTATTTAAAAAAGCCCGGTTTTTAACTTAACCGGGCTTTAGTACTGCTTTTTTGTTTTACTTTAACAATGGGGCCGTTTAACCACCAAATGTATCGATCAAACCGGCGATCAAGACAACGATAATGGCCAACGGAACAATGTACTTAATCAGGAAACCATACCAGTCGCCAATCCGGATTGCTCCCGGCGGATCATTGGCGAATTCCTGGGCCTTCTTAGCCTGCCACACATACCCGACAAAAATAGCGGTCAGCAAACCACCAATGGGCAGGAAGAGCGCGTTGGCAAACCAGTCGTAAGTATCAAGTACGTCCATGCCCAGGAAACTGAAACCGCCTAATACATTGTATCCGAGAGAGGTCGGAATACCAACCACGAAAATGATAACCCCCATCAGGACAGCTGCCCTGGAGCGGGCCCAGCCTTTTTCGTCTACCAGCCAGGCTGTGACCACCTCAAGCAGCGAGATAGCAGAGGTCAAAGCCGCGATAGAAAGGAGCAGGAAGAACAGAAAACCGAAAAAGCTTCCTGCAGGCAGCTCGGCAAAAACTGCAGGCAAGGTGATAAAAGTCAAACCGGGACCTGCACCTGGTTCCAGTCCCAGGGCAAAAACGGCCGGGAATATTGCAAAGCCGGCAATGATGGCAATACCGGTGTCAAGGCCGACCACCCAGCCGCCGTTATCTCCAATAGTAGTCTCCCTGCTCAGGTAACTACCATAGGTGAGGATGGCGCCCATACCAAGGCTCAAGGTAAAGAAACTCTGGGCAATTGCGTCCAGGAAGGTCCTACCTGTAACCTCTGAAAAGTCGGGGCTCAGGTAAAAAGCGAGGCCGGCTCCGGCGCCGGGCAGGGTGACAGCCCTGACAACCAGGATTAACAATAAGATTAAAAGAACCGGCATCAGGATTTTGACCCAGCGCTGAATACCTTTAACAACCCCGGATGCAATAATGCCCACAGTCAGGCCCATGAAAATAAGGTGCCAGATAAGCGGGGTAATAATATTGGGGCCTTCTCCGATATCAACACCAATCGTAGTGTAAAACAGATTGGCAAAGTCCATGTCGGGGGCAAACCCTCCAATAGCCCTGAAAATATAAGCCAGGGACCAACCTGCTACCACTGAATAATAAGATAGAATTACAAAGCCGGTAAAAACACCCAGGGCTCCAACCAGCCACCAGGGGGTGTTCGGCGCCATGGCCTTAAAAGCCCCCACAGGGTTCTTCTGTGTCTTTTTACCCAAAGCCATTTCTGTTACCATCATCGGGTAACCAATTATAATAATTGTTATTAAGTAAATGATTATAAAAGCTGCTCCACCATTCATTCCGACAACATAAGGAAAACGCCAGATGTTGCCAAGGCCTACAGCCGATCCGGCTGCGGCCAGGATAAAACCTAGCCTGTTTGTCCAATGTTCACGACTTCCAAGCAATTTGCATACCTCCTCGTTGAAATAATAAAAACAAAACCTCGCTTAGCCTGTTGTTTTCACCTCCCTGTCCAAATATGGGTATAACTAATAATTAACGTAACTTCTACATTTTTATAATAAACCCTTCTTTGTATTAAGAAATTCTAATATTTTTTTAGTTGTATAATCATCATGCAGGCTAACTTACATTCAATAATCATAATGATTTTAACAAAAGTGTTATCTAAATCCATTTTAACAACTCAACAAAATTATAATCACATATTACCATAACTGTCAACTTATAATCTATTTATTTGCAAGATATATTATATTTTGACATATCTAAATTTGATATTTTCCTTATTTTACATTATGCCTACGGGCGAGATTTCCTGCTTTTTACCGAAAGCCGTAGAAAAAGAACCGTCCCCTGTTATAACTGAAGGGACGGTTCTTGAAAAGAGTTCTCTGGCAGGGACCTACTCTCCCGGGGGCTTTCGCCCCGAGTACCATCGGCGCAGGAGGGCTTAACTTCCGTGTTCGGGATGGGAACGGGTGTTGCCCCTCCGCTGT
>Ga0207421_10004026_pt1 | contig 17219 bp, 10 predicted proteins | sample SodLakKL_010_SED_4_FD_187542 | JGI IMG/M metagenome (GOLD analysis project Ga0207421, IMG submission 187542) | Alkaline sediment microbial communities from Lake Tanatar, Kulunda Steppe, Russia - 8KL_010_SED (SPAdes) (version 2) | ecosystem: Environmental > Aquatic > Non-marine Saline and... | reverse complement strand
AGCCGCCGCTTCGGCACCGGCCGCGGCGCCGCTCGCCGCGCTCGCCGCGGAAGCCGCGCCGGCCGCCCTTGCCGCACCGGCCCCGCCGTCGGCGCCCGCCGGAGCCGCTTCGAAAAAGGGGAGATGCGGCACCACCATGAGGGGCGTACACCGGTCCACGCGAAAGGTGGTGAGGTCCCGGCTGTTGAGTCCGAGAAGAGGCGGGGGCGGATCGAGCGCGCCGGCTTTGGCGGCGTCGGCGCGGTCGTGGATCTCGACGAGTGCCGCCATTCCGAGGCTTGTTGCATGCGCGTGAAGCCGGCCGAGCTCCTCGGCCGAGAGCACCGCCGCAATGAGAAGCACCGCATCCGCCCCGGCGCAATACGACAGCTCGAGGTCCTCCGCATCGAGGAGAAAATCCTTCCGCAAGACCGCTACGTCCGGCACCCGCTCTTTGACCGCCATCAGATCGGAGAGACTTCCGCCGAAGTACTCCTGTTCGGTAAGGACCGAGATCGAGCGAGCCCCCTGCTCCGTGTAGCGCTGCGCCTGCTCCACCGGATCGATCTCCGTCGAGATGTCGCCGCGCGACGGGCTGCGCCGCTTCACCTCACCGATCAGGAACGGCTCACGGTCGAACGGGAGAAGCGGAACGCTTCGCTCGGCGGGGACGTTCTCCCTCAGCGCGTGCCCCAGCTCGCGAACGCGCGCACGGCGTCGTGCGACTATCTCCTCCAGAACGCTCACGAAGCCGCCTCCTCCGTACCGCGCAGACGGTTCGACATGGCGACCGTATCTTCCAGCTTCCGCTGCGCGATGCCGCTGTCGAGCGCTTCGCGGGCACGCTCGATCCCTTCATCGATCGTACCGACGCTCCCGTACACCCAGAGCGCCGCCCCGGCGTTGAGCGCCACCGCCTCTCGCAGCGCCGGCCGTCCGGTCCCTGCAAGCAGCATCTGCGCCTCGCGCGCATTGATCTCAGGCGCGCCGCCTACCAGCTCATCCGTGGAATACCCGGTGATACCGTAGTCGGCCGGGTCCAGTGTGCCCTCAACCAGCCCTTCCTCCTCGGTGAACCGGACGACGTCGTTCACCGCGGCGGGCGACAGCTCGTCCAGCCCGTCCCGGCTGTGGACCACCATTCCCCGCCGCACGCCTACGAGGCGCGCCGCTTCCGCCATCGGCCGGCACAGCGACGCATCGTAGACCCCGATGAGGCGATACTCCGCTCCTGCCGGATTCGCAAGCGGTCCCACCAGGTTCATGATCGTCCGCACTCCCATCTCGCGCCGCGGAACCGCCGCATGCTTCATCGAGCCATGGAACAGAGGAGCAAACAGAAAAGCAAAGCCGTTCCGGTTGAGGAGCTCCTCCGACCGTTCCGGCGGAAGCTCGATATCGATTCCAAGCGATCGATAGAAGCCGGCGCTCCCCACGCGCGAGCTCACCGCACGGTTGCCGTGCTTCGCCACCCGTACTCCGCACGCCGCAGCGACAAGCGCCGCCAAACTCGAGATGTTGAAGGTCCCCGAGCCGTCGCCACCGGTCCCGCAGGTATCCAGCGTCGGCCCCTCCGGGTAGATCCGCACGGCCTTCCGCTGCAGCACCGCCGCGCAACCGGCAATCTCCTCAGGCGTGGCACCCTTAGCCCGAATAGCGGTGAGAAACGCCGCAATCTGCGCCGAGCTCAGATTCCCCTCGGTGAGCTCTTCCATAAGCTCCTCCGCCCTCTCCTGGCTGAGGTGATTGCCCTCGATCAAGCTGTCGAGCGCCGTGCGCAGCTCGAACGGATCGCGGCGGTAGCGTAAGAAGTTCTTGAGGACCTGCTTCCCCTGGTCGCTCGCAATCGACTCCGGGTGAAACTGGATCCCTTCCACCGGGTACTCCCGATGGCGAAGGCCCATCAGCTCCCCGTCGTCTCCCCAGGCCGATATCTCAAGCTCCTGCGGAATTGTATCCGGATCGACTACGAGCGAATGGTACCGCGTAAAGGCAGCGGGGTTCTCGATGAGCCGGAAGACGCCGCGCCCGTCGTGGCGGAGGAGCTCCGCCTTACCGTGGACGATCCGCCGCGCACCGATGACCTGCGCGCCGAATGCGTACCCGATTGCCTGGTGCCCCAGGCAGACGCCAAGGATAGGGACTTCCCCCGCAAACGCTTTGACCAGCGGCACGCTGATCCCCGCTTCCTCCGGCCGCCCCGGACCGGGCGAGATCACGATCCGGCTCGGCGCCATCCGGCGGACTTCCTCTACGCTGACCCGGTCGTTGCGGATAACCCGTACCTCTTCCTCCGTCAGCTCACGGAGGTACTGGTAGAGGTTGTGCGTAAACGAGTCGTAGTTGTCCACGAGCAAAATCATGCTGTTCCCTCCCCTCCAAAGCGCGTATGCGCGAGCGCCCCGCCGGCCTGCGGCATCGCCAATCGAAGCGCGGGCTCCGGGGCCGCGACTGCCCGGGCGCCCCGCCTCAATGGTGCATCGCCGCGCTCTCGTCGATTCCGACACCGATAGCGCCTGCCAACGCGGCGAGCTTCTCCTCAGTCTCTTGGTATTCCCGCTCCGCATCGCTGTCGTAGACCACGCCGGCGCCGGCCTGCAGGACGATACGTCCGTTCCGCGCGAGCGCGGTACGGATCGAAATGCAGGTATCGAGCGATCCGCCCGGTTCCACGTAGCCCACCACGCCCGCATAGAAGCTCCGCGGGTACTCCTCGAGCCCTGCAACCGTCTCTATCGCCCTGATCTTCGGGGCCCCCGTTACCGTCCCCGCCGGGAACGTAGCGCGCAGCGCGTCCAGCCCCGTTCGGCGCGGAGCGAGCGGGCCGCGCGCCTCACTGACGATATGCATCACCTGCGAGTAGCGTTCCACCGTCATGAACTCGCACGTCTCGACGGAGCTACAGACGCGGCCGATGTCGTTCCGCGCGAGGTCCACGAGCATGAGGTGCTCGGCCCGCTCCTTCTCGTCCGCAAGGAGCTCGCGCTCGAGCGCCAGATCCTCGTGCGTGGTAGCTCCGCGGCGGCGGGTGCCGGCAATCGGCCTGATGAGTACCTGGTTTTCACGGACCCTCACGTGCACCTCCGGACTTGCGCCGAACAGTTGGGAAGCGCCGAAGTCCAGGTAGAACAGATACGGCGCCGGATTGGCCGAGCGCAGGCGGCGGTACGCCTCCAACGGAGGAATCTCCGTCTCCACGGTCACCCGCCGGCTGGGGACCGCCTGGAGAAGATTGCCCGCCACAATCTCCCGCTTGAGCGTCCGAACTGCCTGGGTGAACCGCTCGCGGTCATCAGGCGCATCCACCGGCACCCCGGGATAGAGCCGGTCGTTCGACTGGAGGTAGTTGAAATCGAAGTCGTTGATCCGCGCCTCGGTCTCCGCCACCGCCTTCTCCAGATCGATTTCGTGCTCGTGGTAGTTGAGACCGATAAGATACAACACATCCGTGTAGTGGTCGAAAACTACAAAGACGTGCCCAAAGAGGAACTCAGCAAGCGGTAGGTCCAACGGATCGTCGCGCTCGGGAAGTCGGATTGTGTCGCACTTCTCGGCGAACTCGTACGAGAGGAAGCCGACGCCCCCCGCCGGGAACGGGAAGTCTTGGTGGAGCGGCGTATGCTGGTCCGCGAAATACTGGAGCACATCCAGTATGTCCCGGGCTCCGCTCCGCACCCGGAGCCGCCGCCCGTCGCGCTCCAGGAGGATCCCCTCCCGGCTCTCACGCACCCGGAACGCTTCCCGCACCATCAGGAGCGAGTATCGTGCCCGCCCCTGCCGCACCGAGGCCGACTCCAGAAGCACAAGCGCCCCGAGCTTCTTAGCCAAGGTGAACGGGGTGAACCGCTCTCCAGGGATTATCTTTACAACGCCGTCATGTCTTGCCATACAAACGCCACGCTTCCCCGGGAAGCGCGGCGCAGCGGGAGGATAGACCCAGGGTGGCCGCGCGTCTCCCGCACAGACGGGACCGGCGACCACACGCTGTGTGCCCTAACGGTCCCGTAGCTCTACCAGGACCACCAGTAGCGACCATCGAGGCTCCGTACAATTGTTGCACTTCTCCGCCTGTCGCAACGCACGAAGCTGAACATATCCGGGCAGGCAGCGCATTGTCAACCTGCCCAACGCGGCTACCGAGGGCCGCGTCCGGGCTCTCCTCCGGCCGGGCCGGACGCGAGTTGTCCGGCGGCCATCACGTCTTGAAGCGGCGGTCCGGCCTGGCCGGCCGGCGCGCACCCGCCCCACAGGCGGCGGACGCGCGGCCCGAACCGACCGCGCGCCCGCCAAAGGCCGCGCGACACAACGTGCCGCGCGACCGTAGAAGGAATGCGAAGAGCCGAAAGCCCCTAGAACGGCACCGCGAGCGCCTCCGCCTTTTTCTCCTCAGCCACGCCTTCGGCGGGCTCTCCGGCGCCGTTCCCGGAGCCCTCGACCACCGTCTCTTCCGCACCCGCCTCGCTCTCCGCCGGCTTGCGGGGCGGGGGCCTGAACTCCACATGCTCCGCCACGATTTTGACCCGGCTCTTGCGGTTCCCGTCGTCATCCGTCCAGCGGTCCTGCTTGAGCCTTCCGGCCACCCGGACGCCGCGTCCCTTGTGGAGATTCTCCCGGCACCGCTCCGCGTTGCGCGCCCACGCCTCCACATCGAAGAAGCTCACCTCCTTCTGTAGCTCCTCGTCTTGGCGATAGAAGCGATTGGATGCTACTCCAAACGTGCAGACTGCAGTCCCGCGCGGCGTCTCACGGTACTCCGGATCACGGGTGAGGTTGCCCTCCACCAATATCGAATTCAGATTGTTCATGTCCCCTTCCTTCCCGGCTTTCAGCCGGCATGCTCCGATCTGGATGTTGCGGGCAACCGTACGGCCGCCCGTTCGGAAGATGTTCCGGAACTCTCTTCTCACCCTCTAGTACCAATCCGTTGTGCCGAATCCTTGAAAAATTCCCCCGGAATTCGCGATATTTCTTCGGGTATGCGGACGCCGGCGCCAATCGAGCCGGCCAAGCGGGACCGGTTCGGTCACGCGGGACCAATCGTCTTCGGTCACGCGCCGTCGTGACGGGGCCGTCTCCGGTACGCCGTCCGCTACGCTACTTCGCACTCGAGAAACGGAGGCCCCCATGGAAATCACCAAGCTCGTGCGGCGCGCGCGCAGCTGCCGCCGCTTCGACCAATCGAAGCCCATACCTGCGGACCTCGTCCGCCGGCTCGTGGACACCGCCCGCCTATGCCCTTCTACCCAGAACGCGCAGCCGCTCAAGTATGCCGTCTCCACGGCTCCCGAAATAAACGCTCAGATCTTCTCGACGCTCTCCTGGGCAGGCGCGCTCACCGATTGGCCCGGCCCCGCCGAGAACGAGCGCCCCACCGGCTACGTCGTCGTCCTCCTTGACACCGCCATTTCGGAGAACGCGGGCGTCGACCCCGGCATCGCCGGAACCGCCATTCAGCTTGCCGCGACCGAAGCCGGTTACGGCGCGTGTATGGTAGGCTCGATCGTCCGGCCGCGCTTGCGCGAAATCCTCGAGCTCCCCGAAAGCCTTCGGATCGAGCTTGCAATCGCGCTCGGGGCGCCCGCGGAAACTATCGTGCTGGACGAACCGCGTCCCGACGGGTCGGTCGTCTACTATCGCGATGAGAACGACACCCACCACGTTCCAAAGCGCCGTTTGGAGGAGGTCCTCGTTGGCGACTGGAGATAGGCAACCGGACCGTGCTACTTTTGAGAGGAACCAAGCACCCGTGGCTCGATTCACGCGGCATTTCACCGCACTCAACGGAGGAACACAATGACATGCACCAAGCTTACCCGGAGTTTTCTCGCAGGCGGCCTTTTGCTCCTCTTCGGAGGGGCTTCCCTTGCCGCGCTCGATGTAGAAGGCCCCACCGCGCTCGTGAACCATCCCCCGGACTTCGAGCAGGCCGAACAGGATATTTCGGAGATCATCGCGCAAGGCTACATCCCAATCGGCCTGGAGGTGGACGCCGAGGAAGGCCTCTACGTCCTCTACGGAGAAGCACCGGATATAACCCTGGAGCGCTGGTTCATGTATGAGTTCGAGGATCTCTCCAAGCTCGAGGACGAAATCACCGCCGCAATCGACGAAGGCTGGATCCCGCTCGACATATCAGCCACCGGCGACGCCGGGCTCATCGTGCTCTTTGCCGACATGGATATCCAGATCGACGGCTGGCGCATCCACACCGATCCCGCAGGCGCGGAAACCGTCGAGGACACGCTCCACGCCTTTCGGGAAGACGGCTTCTCCCCCTGGGGACTCTCGTACGCGGACGGCCGCATCTGGCATCTCTTCCTCGACGAGAGCGAGCTCCCCGAGCCGCGCGCCGTCAACATTCAGACCTATCCTCGCTCCGGTGAGATAATCGAAGAAGGCATGAGCGATGAGATGGAAGAAGGCTGGTTCCCGTGGGCACTCATGATGCGCTCTGACCCCGACGCCGCAAGCATCGAGTACACCCCGGCAGGGCTCCATCCCGGCGACGGATTCGAGCCTCAGACCGAACTCGAGTAGTCCATCAAGCGCCGGAGCCGCACTCACCCCGCGGCTATCGTCCAATCCAACGGCCGGGCACCCTGCCCGGCCTTCGTCCTTCCCGACCGCGCTTGCCCCGCCCTCAGGCCGGCCATGAGCCGGAGCACAGTGAAAGCACCCAAAACTGCAACGGCCACCGCCGTATCCCGGCCGGACCGGAACCGAGAGAAGGCTACTACGAAGCGTTACGGCTTTGCAAAAGCGAAAATGAGGGGCTTGCGCCTCCCGAGTAGGAGCTAGGACCTGGCGACTTGCAGAGGCGGTTCCGTGGCACGCGACGACGCGGCCCATGGGGTAGGGAATGAATACGAAAAGGGCCCGCCTGCCGGCGGGCCCTTGACCTAAGTTCGGTTCGATCAGTCTGAGCCGTAGCTCACTGCGAGCTTAGTAGCTGATCGTGGTGCCGAACGTGAGGAGATTGGTGTCCATGTCCTCGGCAGTCAGGTTCTCACCCGTCCAGGTGATGTCGAAGGTCGTGTTGGCCACGAAGCCCTCGAAGTCAACGCCGAGCGACAGATCGACACGCTCGTCCTCTTCACCCTCGTAGTTGTCGAAGAAGGTGAACTGAGCGGACGGAATGATGCCGTCGATGTCGTACGCGAGGTTCGTGAAGATGTTCCACTCCAGCGCGTCCGCGTCCAGCGTGTTCTTGGTCTGGAACTCGACCAGCGCCGTAAGCGGATCGTCGAGACCGCTCAGGCACAGGCCTGCCTGCGTGCGCAGATCGTCGGAGAACTCCTCTTCCTCGGTGAATCCGTAGACGTCCGCCGTTATAGACGCAACGCCGAGATCCACGCCGAGGCCCGCGGCGAAGTCGAAGTTGAACTCATCATCCGCAAGGTCACCGTCGAAGCCGAGGCTGACCGTGACCGGATCGAACGCGATGTCGGCGCCGGTAGTGAACGCAATGTCCACTTCCTCGACCTCTTGGCCGAACGGTCCAAGGAAGCCACCGAGCTCAAGCGCCACGCCCTCTACGACCTCACCATCAACGATGAGACCCGCCGAGTAGGCATTCAGCGCATCACCGGTCTGTTCCCAGGTACCGGCGGAAGCAACCTGCAGGCTGATGTTGACCGGGTCGACGGGGACACTGAGGGTGAAGCCGTGGTATCCGGTCATGAGGTCTTCTTTCCAGCCGTCCACTTGCTCTTCGCGGGTTTCCGCGTAAGCTGCATCGGTTTGCTGGACGTGGACGAACCAGTGGTCCGCGTACTCGTCGTCGGCGAATGGGTCGTCTTCACCACCCTCACGCGGCTGATCAGCCGCGGCATGGTCGTCGGTATTGAGCTCCCAATCTTCGTCATCAGCCAGACCATCGATGAAATCGTCCGCGGCGTCTTCGCTGCCGAAGCGGCGCCACTCACTGGATCTGGCGGGCGCCTCGACGACGTCTTCCCAGATCGTCTCATGCACGAGATCGCGCGCAGCGGGCTCGACCTGGTTCAGCGGATCGTCCTCGCCACGGTACACTACCGAAGCGGCGTTGCTTCCGGCCAGGCTGGGGGCCTGGAAGATCTGGACCTGGACCGGCTGGGCCACGATGCTGGCGGTAACCGCGCCGGCGCTGTAGGACACCTCACCGTCCGCGATTCCGGCGGTGAAGCCGTCGATCTGGATCATGCCGTATACCGGCGGATCCCCGTCCGCTACCGCGGAGCCTTCCGGCACGACGGTGACTGTGAGGTCACTCACCGCGCTGCTCTCGAACCCAGTGGAGACGTCCTCTCCAGCCATATCCACGCCGAAGGTGAGCGAGGCCTGACCGGAGATCTCCGCTCCCGGTTCGATCTCAGGCCCGGCAAACGCGAAGCCACCTGCAACGAGGAAAACCGCGAGAATAATACTTAGCTTTCTCATTTCAATTCCTCCTTGGGGATACAGGGGCATGAGTCAACGACTCAGAGCAATCCCCTATTCTTAGAAATCGTCCGTAGTATAGCTCCGCCAGTCCGAGCTGTCAACAAAAAGCGGCCTTCGACCGAGCGGTAAACAGGCGATTTGTACGGAAAAGAAGTATTAACTGCGCACACGCGAATGGAACATCGTGCCCGGCGTAACACGGTCGGACAGTAAAAAGAAAGAAGAACGACGCGGCGTCACGTTGGAGGGCGGGTCCGGCGGTTGTGTGGGGCGAGCGGTGCGGGAGGCACGAACGATCTCATCCGGGGTGAATAGCGGTCGCGCGGTGGGTACGGGCAGGAACGGTCAAAGCACGGCAGAAGGCCGCCACGGGCCGCCGGAGGCGGCCCGTGGCTTTGAGTCTATATCTCTGGATCTGTGGAGTGAGCCTCAGAAGCCAACGATGGCCTGAATCGTCAACTGATTGAGATCGAAGAGGCTGCCGTCAGTACCACCCGCGAGCTCCACGTCCAACATGGCCCGCTCGGTAACCGGCACGTGCAGTGCCAAGGCGTAGTCCGCCGCGAAAGTCCAGATATGGTTGGTCTCCCAGCGGCCCTTCGGCTCCTGATAGTACTCTTCAGTCACGACATCGCCGTCCACCGTTCTAACAAACGAAGCTTCCTCCTGCTGATAGATCCGATCGATGTCCCACGTGTGACTGACGCTGGGCGTACCGCTGATCGTGAAGCCCATGATCCAGTCCTCCGGGTGCGCGGTGAACGCCACCGGGAGTTCCAGATCCGTGCTCACGGAGAAGCGACGGTCCCGAGCAGCGTACTCCGTCTCCTCGGTCACTTCCTCTTCCGCCGGGAACTCGAACTCAGCCTCATAGGAAGTCTCGCGGGTACGAGGGCCGAGAGGCTGCATCGCCAGGCCGATCCCGGCTCCGGGCCGGAACGCGAACTCCGCGTCGTCACCGACGTCGTAGTAGAACGAGTGTGAGGCGCCACCAGCCAAGTTCAGGTCGAAAACGCCTTGGTAGCTCCACGACTCGACGTTGGTTACCGTGTCGCCCTCGTCCACGTCGTCACCGTCGAAAGTCATTCGGGTCTGCGTCACCTCAGAGGAATGAAGCTGGGTGGTATAACGTGTGCCAAGCATCGCCTCTATCCGGAAGCGGTTCCGCTCGTTTTCGCCGAACATGGGCTCCATGAGCATGGCGTAGTCCAGCCAAGCCCACATATCGAGATCGACGTCCCGGCTGCGCGAATCCCTCTCGGTCACGTTCAGAGGGTCGTGGGCCGGGTCCAGGTCGTCGAAAAACTCCCAGTCTTCAGTCTCCCGGCTTGAGCCGGTGGCATCCCAAGAGACGAAGACGCCCGGATTGAGGTACTGCCCAAATCCGCCCTGTCCCATGAACACGGGGACTTCGATACCAACACCGATATTCCGCCCATCTCGCTCAGTCGTCGTGCCGCTTGCCGCCGGCTGCGGGTCAGGCTCCTCTCCGGCGTCCGCGTCGTTGTAGAAGTAGTCATCTTGCGTCCGGACGCGCTGGCCGCCGGTCGACTGCAGATGCAGGCGCAAGCCGAGGTTCATGCCGTCCAGAGCGGTGATGTACTGAACCGGAACGCGAAACTGTTCCCGTAAGATGGTTTCCTGAACCTCATGCCGGCGAGTCCAGTCCCAGTCGACATCCCCGTCGGTTTCGGATTGGACATCATTCGTCAAAACGTTCGTCGACCGATCTCCTCTACCGTCCACGTGGACGCCCGAAAAGAGCGACCACGGGCTCTCGCCGGTCCGGTACAGTCCGAAGAGCACTGGGTTGAATAAGGCTCCCGTATGTGTATCGGTGGCCTCTACTTCGTTGAGGTTACCGAGACCGGCAAAGAGGTAGTCATGCTCCAGTTCGGTGAACCGGGGCCCCCGCTCGTCCTCGACTACCGACACTGCGGCGCCGAGCTCGTTGTCGAAGAGTCCGGCACTGGCCTGGCTCCGGATAGACTCAATGTCCAAGAAGCTGTCGTCCACGACGACGGTCTGGTTGAACGCCATCCCGGCGCTCACCAATAAAACTACCGACAAGAGAAATAGCCTGCGCATCACTTGCGTCCCTCCATACATGGAATTTGCTTGCAGCAATGGTCGGTAGTATACCACCGGTAAAAGGGACTATCAAACGATTTTCCAATAGACCGGCAATTTGCTTTATACTCCCGGCCGGATCGCCGGCGCCCACTCACTGCGGCAGCGCCTCCCTCCCGCTGCTCTAACTGCGCCCTGTCGAATCTCGAGGAAACCAACCACGCGACCGAGTTTCCCGCTTGGCGCAGCCCCCTCCGATTCCTTGACCCCCCGGTCCGGCCCCCCGTAGAATCGCGCATGCTCGCTCGGGGCGGCGGGCCGTGGCTTCGGCGTGGGTGCCGGAGAATCCGGTTTCTGAGCGCGCGGCGGTTGTGGGCCCGGAACTGGGGTAGGGAGCCACGGCGGTGGAGCCGCCGGGGCCGGGAGCGAGAGAGGAGGACGTGTGGCATCCGGATTTACGCTGGCAATGTATCCGTGGGTCTACGAGGCCCGGTATGAAGGCGACGGGCGATGGGGCGAGGAGTATGTGGAGAAGCCCCACCGTTCGCCGCGGGAAGAGGCTGCGCTCGGGGAGGCGGAGCGCCGGGAGCTCCTTGCGCGCCGTAACAGCTTTCCGGAGCTGCCGCTCGTCAACTACACCACGCAGTACGGGCTCGGATGCTTCGAGGGGCTCAAGGCGCTGCCCCAGAAGGACGGGGCGCTGCGGGTTTTCCGGCCGGACCGGAACGGCGCGCGGATGGCGCGCTCGATGGAGGGGCTGCGCATGCCGCCCTTCCCGGAGGAACGGTTCGTCCGGGCGGTACTGGAGGTCGTGCGGAGAAACCGGGACCTGGGGTTCGCGCCGGAGTACGATCCGGACTGGGAGAAGGACGACTTCCTCAGAGGCACCGCGGTCTACATTCGCCCCTTCACGTACGCGGAGCCGGGGATCGGTCTGGGGCTCTCCTCCTATCCGTGGGTGGTCGTAGTCACCACGCCGGTGGGAAGCTACTTCGATCCGGACGCACGGAGCAAGGCGATTACAACTCACCGTATCCGCGCCACATCCGGGGGCACGGGGTGGATCAAGTGTAACGCCAACTACGTGGTCCCGATCATCGCCAAGAAAGAGGCGAACGAGCAGGGCTACATGGAGGCGATCTTTCTGGACGCCGCGGAGAAGCGCTACGTGGAAGAGGGCTCCTCCTGCAACATTTTCTTCCTCTTGGACGACGACACGCTCGTCACCCCCAACCTGGAGGACACGATCCTCCCCGGAATCAACCGCGAGAGCGTCCTGACCCTCGCCGCGGACATGAACGTAAAGACTGAGGAACGGCGGATCACGATCGACGAGGTCCTGGACCGCGCCCGCGAGGCGTTCGTGACCGGCACCGCCGCGGGAGTGTCGCACATCGAGTCGATCACCCACGGGGAGAGCACCGCGGTCTTCAACGGCGGCGAGATCGGCCCGCTTACCCGAGAGCTCCGCAAGACGCTCCGCGGAATCCAGTACGGCGCAATCGAAGACACGCACGGCTGGCTCTACGAGGTGTAACCCGCGCTTCCCGCAATCGGCGCCTCCTGCGTGAGCGGGCGGCGCGGCGGGGCGCCGCCACGCGCCAACCGGCCCCGTGTAGAAGGTTCACGACAACGCTATTGCGGCTCTCGAACGCGCGGCGCCTCCTGCGTGAGCGGGCGGCGCGGAAAGCCCGGAGCCCGCGGCCGGCGCGCAGGGCGATCGGCAGTGAGCCCGGCCGCGCGGCGGGCCCCGGCCGCTACGCCCCGGTAACGAGGATGTCGCGGTCGTCGAGGTCGCGCGGGATGTCGCGGTAGATGCGCAGGTCGTAGCCGGCGTTGGGATAGAGGACGTAGCGCTGGTTTATGTGGGCGAGGTCGGTGGCTTCGGCGCGGACCATGGTGTCGGGGTCGCGGCGGTAGTCGGTGGCGATCTGGGTGGAGTTTACGAAGGCGACCTGGGCGTCGGAGGCGTAATCGGGGTCGCCGGTCTGCTGGAATTGGCGATAGAGCGCGACGCCGAGATTGTTGTGCGCAACGATCTGGTACTCGATGACGGCGCGGTGGTCCGGGTTTCTTTCGGTGTCCAGGACGGTGATCCCGCGCCGCCGGGCGGCAAGCTCGTCCAACAGCTCGCGGTAGTGGGTGATCGCGGCGAAGTAGTTTCCCCGCCGGTACTGGGTGTTGGCCTTGGCGAAGAGGATATTGATGTGATCGGCGACGCCGCTCCCGGAGGCGCTCTCGAAGTGGTCGAGCGCTTGGTCGGGGCCCTCGGTTTCATAGGCGACGAAGCCGCGCTTGTAATCGAGCTCGCGGGATGATGCTCCATGCTCGGCGGCGGTGGCGTAGAGCTGGCCTGCCTCCTCGCACTCTCCGGCACGGTAGTAGTGGATGTCGCCGAGCTGCTCGTACATGCGAGCGAACGCGGGCTCCGGATCGAGGAGATCGGCGGCAAGCGCGCCTTCGTAGCGCTCGATAGCTTCCACGTAGTATTCCTCGGCGGAGAGCCACTCGTCGCGGCGCTCGTACCACTCGGCGGTCCTGATGTAGGCGTCGATATGCATGCGCTGCTGCCGCCACGTGAGCGGCTCATGCTCCGGGAAAAGAGTGCGGGCGTTGTCGAGCGCGGTACGCTCGCGCTCGTAGCGCTCGATGGCACCCGAATAACGGGCGAGCTGGTAGTGGAGATCGGGAAGCGTCTCGTCTTGAGCAAAGGCGCGCTCGAGCACGTCCCGCACGCCGTCGAGGCGGTTGTTGTCGACGAGGTAGCCGGCGAGCTCGGCGTAGATTTCGGGGTGAACATCGACCGCGGGACGGTCCTCGAAGTACTGCTTGTAGGCGACGGTCTCCTCGAACTGATCGGTACGAATGAGATAGCGCATCATCCGGAGAAGCGGCTCGGGGCTGATGCCATGAAAGTCCACCACGCGCGCGTACGCTTCCCGCGCATCCTCGTAGCGATCGGGATCCTGATCGGCCCACCGGATGTAGTTGTCGCCGAGCTCGAGGAGAACGTCGTAGTCCTCCAGATCACGGAAATCGAGGTACTCCCGCAGGAGATCGCGCGCCTTCCGGAAATCCCGGGCGTGGACCGACTCCATGTTTGCGTAGTCGATGATGCCCTCTTTGTCGAGCGGATACGACTCGAGGAGCTCCTCGTACTTCCCCCGGGCAAGTCCATACTGGCGGTGATCGATGAAGGCGTCGGCGTAGCGGTAGTACCAGTGCGGGCGCTCCCACAGCTCGCGCGCCTCATTGAAGCGCTGGTTCCCGATGCCATAGTGCTCCGCGTCGATCTCATCGAGCCCTTCGAGGTAGATCGAGCGAGCAACGAGCGGCTGGTAGGCGAAGCGATAGCCGAGGTACGTTGCGGCGCCGAGGACGATAGCGACCGCGGCTGCCACCCGCAACGCCGGAAGCACGCGCGTCCGGAAGCGGTAGGCGAAGGTGGCCTGCTCTTCCTCGAAGGCGAGGCCGGAGCGGACTTCGTAGCCTTTGGGAATGGTGATGCGCTCGCCTTTGAGGCGGCTTGCCGTGCGGGCGATGTGGCGCGGTGCTGCTCCGTGCACCAGCTCGTCGACCAGAGGCTTGAGCTCGTCCGCGGTGCGCTCGTCGTCGGCGAGGAGTTCCTCGACGGCGATCTTGAGGTTGAGCGGGAGCGTTTCGAGCGTACGTTGCAAGCGATCGAACTGCCGGTCGGAGAGCGACAGCTCGTCCCCGGAGGCCGGGGTCTCCACCTCCGGGCGCTCGAGTGCCTTTGCAGGGTTCAGCTCCGCTTCGTCCTCCGGCTCGGCCTCGGCCTCGTCGAACACGCCGAACTCCGCGCCGAGATCTCCGAGGCTAAACTCGTCGAGCTCCTCGTCGCCGAATTCGGGCTCCTCCGGGCCCTCGAGGTCGAAATCGGGCTCCTCCGGGCCCGGCTCCCCGGGCGCCGGCTCCCCGGAGGCTTCGGCGGCAGGGGCAGCCGGCTCGGGGGCTTCAGCCGGGCCTTCAGCCGGGCCTTCAGCGGCGGGGGCTTCAGCCGCAGGGCCTTCAGCCGCGGGGGCGGCCGGCTCGGCGCCGGGCTCCGCAGGCGCTTCGGCGGGCTCAGGCTCGGCCTCGGGCCAGGGCTCCTCGAACCCTTCCAGCCCCTCGAACTCTTCGAGCCCTTCGAGGCCCTCAAGACCTTCGAGGCCGGCACCGGCTTCGCCTTCCGGCTCTCCAGGCGCGCCGGGTGCCCCGGCCTCCCCGGCGGCGGAGCCTTCAGCCGCGGGACCTCCACCGGCACGGTCGGCCGGCTCTTCGGGAACCTCCTCGAGCGCGCCTGGGAACTCCTCGGCAGGCGACTCATCCTCTGCCTCCGTACCGGGGAAAGGTTCGCCGAAGAGCGCCTCGAACTCGGCCTCCGGATCCTCGAAAGTCTGCTCGATATCGGGTGCGGCCCGACCGGCTTCGGATTCCGCGGCCTCGTCGCGCGCCTCTTCGCCGGCGCCGGCCCCCGCAGCTTCGCGCGGCTCCGGGCCTTCCTCGAGCTCCGCGAAGTCTCCGAACTCGTCAAGCGCGGTCCAGTCGAGGTCGTCGCCTTCGTCCCCGGAGGGCTCCTCGGCGCCGGCGGGCTCCTCGGGGCCGGCCGCGAAGTCGTCCCCGGAGGGCTCCTCGGCGACGGCAGCGGAGTCGGCGGTTGCCGCGGCTTCCGGCGGCTCTTCAGCTGGAACCGGCTCTTCCGGAGCCTGAGGCTCTTCGGCGAACGGCTCCTCGCCCGTGCCGGGAGCCTCAGAAGCCTCGGCATCCGGTTCTTCGGCAGCACCCCCTTCGGGCGTTGCCGGCGCGCCTGCGGCATAGCCGGTTATCTCGGCAAGGTCGGCGTCGATATCGAGATCGCTGAGATCGCCGAGCTCGCTCAAGGCGTCCTCATCGAAATCCGGCTCTTGCGAAGGGCCCTCCGCGCCCGGCTCGCCGGCACCCGGCTCCCCGGCACCCGGCTTGGCGGCCCCCGCCCCGGCAGCCCCCGGCTCGCCGGAGGCTACATCGGCGGCCTGGCCCGGCTCTCCGGCCCCCGGCTGCGCCGCTTCGCCAGGAATCGGCTCTTCGCCCCCGAGCTCCCCCAGGTCCGCCTGTTCCGGCGCCGCCGGTCCGGGCTCTTCTTCCGTCTCCGGATAGTCCTCCTCGGCACCGAGGTCGAGCTGGTCCAGGAGGTCTTCGTCCGCCATCTCTTCCGGCGCCCCGCGGCCGGCTCCGGGTGTCTCCTCCGGCCACTCGTCGGTTCCCCGCGGCGCTCCCGCGCCCTCACCGGCACCGGGCGTTCCTCCGGCTTCCTCCTGCCCGCCGAGGAGGCGGCTTACATCGTCCGGCAGCCCTTCCTCGGGCGGTTGCACGTCCTCTACAGGCTCTTGCCGGGCCTCGAGAGCACGAGGCTCGTTGCCAACGAAACGAAATCGTTGTTTGAACTGCTCGATATCCTCAATACGCGGCATTTGGCTAGTCTAATTCTCGGCGTCGGCGCACGCTATGTGAAGCTCTCCGAGTACTCTACCACATTTTCCGCACGTGTGGCCGTGGCGCACGCGCACGGGCCGCCCGTTGGGTGCCGCGCGTCAGCGCGGCCTCTAGTTGGCCGCGGCGCACGCGCACGGGCCGCCGGATTCAGGGGCACAGCTTGCGGCAATGGAGTGGCCCGCGGCGCACGCATACGGGCCGCTGCCACTTCCACGATTCAAAGCCGCACGCCGGCGAGCCTCGTGGATAAAGCTCGCCGCTTCCACGCCGAATATACTAACATAAGAGGGGAAATGTCGGCTCCAGGAGACCGTCGCGCTACAGCCATATGCGTCGTCCTCGCTTCGATCGCGCTTCTCTGGGCCGCCCCGGGAGCGTTCGCCGAAGTCGTCGAGCATCCGGAGATCGAGAGCGGCACGGTACGCAGCACCCTCCGGAGGATGGAAGAGCCGCGCCCCCCCTTTGTCTCCGACGGCCACGCCATCTTTAGCTTCGAGCCCGAGGGACCAACCCGGTACGTCACCGCCGCATTCAAACACGAGGACTTCGCCAAGCGGCGGCTTTTCTCCGTGAACGACCACGGGATCTATGTCCTTGCATACGAGTATCCTGCCGAGCTCGACCAGCTGGCCTACCGGCTGGAGGTGGACGGCCTCTGGACCTCCGATCCCCTGGCCCCGGCATCTCGCCGCTCCGAGAGTGGGTGGGAGCTGTCGATCCTGGAGCTCCCCGAGCCGGATCCGGATCGACATGCGATGCCCCGCACGCTCGATGACGGCCGGACCCTCTTCGAGTTTACATACGAGCCCGGCAAACGGGTCCACCTATCGGGAACCTTCAACAACTGGAACCCATACCGCCACCGGATGACCGAAGTCGAGCAGGGCCGCTACCGGATCGTCCTTCGGCTGCCGCCCGGCGAGCATTTCTACCACTTCGTCGTCGACGGCCGGCGCTACGCCGACCCGCGAAACGAGGAGCCACGCTACGTCCGCGACGGAATGCCGGCCTCCCGGGCCACAATCGAGCGGTCCGCTCGCGCCCTCTCGTCCGACCGCGCTCCATCACCCCGACGCTGATTCCCGCGCTACGCCGACCCGCCGGCGTTCAGCGCTCGCGAAGGGCCAAGCTGCCGAAACGGTCCACGCTGATCTCCACGCGGGGCGAACGCGCGGCCCGCTCTTCCCACGCTCCTTGACGCTGAAGCTCCCAGGCCGTCCGAGGAATCTCGGCGGGCTTGTCGGTTGGAGACCGGCGGGGCGGCTCCTCCCGAGCCC
>Ga0207421_10004024_pt1 | contig 17221 bp, 12 predicted proteins | sample SodLakKL_010_SED_4_FD_187542 | JGI IMG/M metagenome (GOLD analysis project Ga0207421, IMG submission 187542) | Alkaline sediment microbial communities from Lake Tanatar, Kulunda Steppe, Russia - 8KL_010_SED (SPAdes) (version 2) | ecosystem: Environmental > Aquatic > Non-marine Saline and... | reverse complement strand
GCTGAACACGGTAAACTGCCTTGATTACACTGTTCTTATTATTGATACTTAGCCCTAATTCCCCGACCTGTTTAGAATCAAAATTCTAAACGGATTTAGAAAGTCACTTTCTGATACCTTCTAGGTTTGGGGATAACCGTAGAACAAGTTCCACTTTATCCTCGCTATCTCTACGAATAAAGGGCGTTTGATTTTTGTACTAGCAAATTATTTTAGAATGTTCCTTCGATTCGAGGAACGAGTTCCTAGTAATCTAGTGGGGGATTCTTCGGGCCAATTGATGAAGTAACTCACAAAAAGTAGGGAACATTACATTAATGAATTCGCTTGAAAACAAGAGTGGATGCCCTAAGGCTCTAGCCTTATGAAGCACTCACTTTGATGTTTTATGAGACGTATTAAACGAGGTTTCAAATAGGGGGAGTAATTAGAAAAATTAAGTGAAAATATGGATAATGAGGAGATAAAAATTCGAAATATTATCGAAATGGGATTGACTTTTTCTACAATGAGTAGAGTTTTTGAGAAAGGATCGAAAGAAAAGATAATACCGAAACTTGAAGACACTCTCGGAGATTTTTCACATTTAAATACGGAAGAAAATTATCAGGATTTGCATGAAAGATTTTGTAAATGGTTAACAAAGGAAATTAAAACTGCTAAAGGGGAAAATGAAAATGCTTCTTGGGGACATGCTGCGAAAGTGATTGATGTTGTTTTGAAAGTTTATATATATTATTGCAAACTCCCTTCGTCTGAAGAATCAAAGAAAATCGTGCCCTGGCTCAACGCAGCTATTGATACCAAGATTTTGAAACATTTGAAACGACAAAATAAAAAATCAAAAATCTCAGGTGTAGAAAATTTAAAGCAAATTGATCGTAAACAGTATGAGATATTACAGAAAATGATTCAAGAGGACATAAATCAAAATAGAAAGATGTACCCTGTCCAGTGGGATGACAGAAAATGGAGAGAATTGAACAATAAATCTCTATAGAATTTACGAGGTATTAGAAACCCTAGACTCTATCAACTACTGGGAAACTCCAACTCCCCTTTATATTCCTTAATGAAACTGGAAAAGTTTGATTCTTTTAGGTGAATTTTTTCATTTTTTGTTGATTCTTTAAAGCACAATATTTAATAAACTCAAAGTAATAATGTGATAAATGTCGTATAACGTTATATTATGGGACTTGGATGGAACTATTGCAGATACACGATCATTGATGGAATATTCAATAAAAGAAGTTGTGACCTCTGAAGAAAATAAGCCATATTTATTAAAAAAGTTCAACCCAAAAATATCACCGTACTCTTTTTTTAAAAAGTATAACATAGATACACAAACAGGGATGAAGAAATATTGGCATGTGTTTACAAGATATATAGATGATTATGTAAAAATTTACCATAATATCCATGAAGTTTTATCCAAGTGTCATAGTAATGATAAGAAAATGGCTATTGTTTCTTCTTTACCTGACCAAAAGATATCTCTAATCTTGCAAGCAAATAAAATATATCATTATTTTAATACTATTGTGGGATATCACGATACTAAAAAGAATAAACCAAATCCTGACCCGATTATTGAGGCTCTAGACAGAATAGATGTTAAAGATAAAAAAGAATCTTTATATATTGGAGATTCACCAAACGATCAGAAAGCAGCAAGAAACGCTGGACTTGATTTTTATTGGGCATCTTGGGGATATTTTTTAGAATCAGATTTATCTCAACCATTGAATGTATTGATATCTCCTGAGGATATTCTTGAATATCTCAGCTAATTTTTAAAATGATGTTATTGTAATTTTTTTAGTTTATTTTTAATGTTCTTCATATCTTTTTCCCAGTAGGATAGTTTTCTCTCCATTCTTTCCTTTATTTTTTTATCTCGAGGACCTTTCACTGTATTTTTACAAATTACAGAAGCAGGATAACTCCACAATTTATCATAAAATAGATTTATTAATTGTTCTAGATTTACATAATTGTTTTTCTTACTTAAAATGTCAAAAGTTCTCAGAAAATCATCTGAAATATCTTCAATTATTGCGCTCATAAATTTAGTATCATCATTTTCCTTTAAAGAATTATTAAAATCTTCAAATTTTGGCTTTAATGAGATACTCATGTCTGGAATTGCTGCCCCAAACTTAGAAAGACTCACTTGTGATGCTGATGAACTTTTAGTTGATATATCGTTCATCTTAGAGAAAAGGTTATGGGCTGAAAGATAAATATCCTTATATTCTGTTGGAGCTTCATATTTATATAAATTATGTAAATAATCATCTGTTTTTTCAAATATTATCTTTTTTGATATATTGTTATGGAGATAATTTTTAATTTTTTCCGACTCTAACATATTTTTATATTTTTCATATTCATCAAAATTTTTTAGATTATATAATGATAAAACGGGACTTTGAATATAGACTCCTCTTTTGTACCAACTTCTTGTCACTGGATAAGAAAATTCTTCTACTATACTGTGTATGATTTTTTGAAGCTTAATTTCATTAATATATTTTAAATCTATATTCTTTTCCTTTAAATATGTTCCAATAAGATATAGTAATCCCCTTATATAATCATCTTCACTTAACTTCTCATCTTTATATAGGAAAAATTGATCTTTTAAGGTTGTTTGTTGGTCTAAAGTGTTAATTGATTCCTCTTGAATTTTATAACCTGTTTCTTTCAAAGCCCTAGGTAAGAACGATTCAGAATAAGGTACCATAATACCTCTTGTTCTTGAAATTCTAAGAAGACCCTCATGCTCTGGAATATCCTCATCAATCGGCCCAGGAATTACAACAGGTTTACCTAATTCACGTGAATGTCTTGCTGTAATTAAACTACCACTATTCTTTGTAGCTTCAATTACTATAGTAAGATCTGATAAAGCAGATATTATCCTATTCCTAGCTTTCAATGACCAAGGTTTTGGTTTAGTATAGTGTATCGGAATTTCAGAAAGAATTAAACCATCCTGTTCAATAATCTTTCTTGCAAGATCTTTGTTTTCTCTAGGATATACATCCAATAATCCATTCCCAAGTACTGCGATTGTTCTTCCATTTCCATCCAGACATCCTTCATGACTTTTAGTATCTATCCCATAGGCTAGTCCACTAACTACGTTTCCTCCCTTTTTTGCAATATCTTCTGCTATATTATGAGCTCTTTTTAACCCCTCTTTAGTAGGTTTTCTTGTACCGACCATTGCTACAGAAAAATTATCCCAATTTTTTATTTTACCTTTGTAATAAAGAACTGGTGGCGGATCTGATAACTCGAATAATTTTTTAGGATAATTGTCGGATTCATAAGTCAAGACACCAATATTGTTATCATTTGCTTGGGATAGTATCTTATTAGCTTTCTCAAAACCTTTCTTTTTACCTTTTAAGAAATTATTACATTGTTTATCATCAAGTGGGAATTTTTTTCTAATATCATGGTCCGAAGCTTTCCAGGCACTTTTTAAACTGCCGAACTCATCAAACAATCTTCTTAATGTTTTAGGGCCTACACCTCTTATTAAGCTAGATGCAATCCAAAATTTTTCCTTTTCTTGGTAATTTTCATTCATCATAATTTTTCACAGCTCTACCCACACAAAATATATCTATTATTTTAGCTCCATTTGATTTTAAGGTTCTAGACATCTCATTTAGTGTTGCTCCAGTAGTAAACAAATCATCTATCAACAGTAGATTATCTGCCTTAAGAGTATCGTTTAATGAAAAAGCACCCTTTACATTTTTAATCCTTTCTCTATAACTTAATTTTTTTTGGGATTTAGTTTCCTTATTAAAATATACTAATGAATCGTTCTTAGGTAATTTTAAAACATTCGACAGTATACTCGAGATAATATATGGACTATGTCTATCTCGTTTGGAATTTTTCCTCGGTGGTACTGGAATTAAAACTTCAATATTTTTTAGATATGAATCCATTATTAAAGAATGTAATTTAATTAAAGTAGGGATATAACTATCTCCTTTATTTTCTTTAAATTTTATAAGTTCTTTTGAGAATGAGTCATTTAAGTAATTCTTACTTTTATAAGTTAATACAAAATATCCTCTATCTATATTATCACAATCCCCTTCTTTTTCGCAATAATAACAGTAGGTATATCCATCATCTATGGGTCTTCCACATTTATCACATTTATTCGAATCGTGGTAAGATTTATATTTTTCCCATATCTTATCTGGAATCCCCAAATTATCACCTTATCATCCATAATATATATTATGATAATTTATAAAGTTTAAGTTTGGGGGTCGGTGAAAAGTGAAATTAGAAGTATATTTATGATAATTAACTAAATCAAAACGAAGTCAACTTACTCTGCTTTTCATCCAAAACATTGTCTCGTTTCATCTCGCTAATTACGTTCCCAGTAACTTCGTCTTTGCTTTCTACATAAGATTCTATGGTACTTTGTATTCTAATTTCATCCTGTAACTTTATAGTTTCGTTGTACTGTTCTCTTTTATTGTATTTCTTTCTCTGGTCACTAATATTATCTAATTTAAAATCAAGTTTATTTATTAGATCGTCGGTGTTATATCTTAAATATCCCCAACGAGTTCTATCAAATATTTTATGGCTTTTCACTTTTTTTTGGTCTTCGTCTTTTGAATCTTTAAATAGTGAAGGTGGATATCTTATGTGATTGTCTCCAATAGCATCTATCCCATATCCACTAACAATGAAATCTTTAGCTAAAGTAGAATTTAGATTAGAAGAAAAACGACCTTTAAACATGTTTATAGAATATATTAAGGATTCATCAATGATATCATTTCCTGATAGAATTCTGTACAATCTCCTTATCCAAGATCTTTTAGTAGATATTGAAGTTCCTCCAAAATCTAGAACGTAAGAAGTGATATCATTTTCATGATAAAAATAAATCATGTTTTCAAGTTTCTCTCTTGGTAATTTTACTGGAATACTTCCTACTAATGTTTTATTGTTTAAAGTCTCCACTATATCGATAAACGTTTGAGTAAGTTTTTGGTATGTATCTATTCCCTCGTCTGCTTCTATTTTCCCTTTTTGTATATTTTTCACAATAGGTTTCCATATTGGTGTAATAATAACATCTGTATGTTCATATTGTAGATCAGAAAGAGTACCTATCTTATTCTCATCTGGTAGAGTCAAAGATTTATAAGCTGGAATGAAAAAGTTAAAATTTTCTTTTGTTTTCCTTTTGAGACGTGAATTCTTCCTTCTTTCTGCTTCTTCATCTTTTTGAAATTTTTCTAAACTATCTATAGTGAATTCCCCGTAGATCTCATTTAATGAATCATCAATATCTATTCCTTTAGATGTAGATCGGATAGGCGTATAAATTGACTTACCTCCCAACTTTATCTTTTGTCTTCTATACATTAACTCATCGTCGACATCCTTAGTTTTAACTTTGAGTTTCATCTATTCACCTAAATCTCATCCCAATATATTATCTATCTTATATATAACTAACGTTCACTTTCACTATTTTCATTTATTCCCTAAAACCACATTAATATAGGCTAACTTCCTATATACCTATTTGAAGAATGAAAAAGACACATGTCAAAACCCTGGAAATGGGAAAGACCGATTCACAAGCTAAAATACTCCTACAAAAGGAGGAAACGACCATCAAGCTAGGGAGGTGAGAATAAATGGCTATAGAAGAAAAAATCATATCATACCTAGAAAAAGCTGAGGAACGAAAAAGGGTTAGAAAAATAGCAGATTCTATTGATTATAGTGTAGGTTATACAAGACAAAAGTGTAAAGAGCTCAATGATAATAATAAAATACTGGGAGCAAAAACAACACCGATCCCAGCCTGTGATACAGGTGATGAATGGTTTGTACTCACAGGAAATAGAGAAACGCTATTGGATAAAATAGAAAAATATACACACCGTACTAAAGAGGAGATGGAAGATAAGTCTACTCAAGAGCTGTTAGATTATACAAAAGAGTATGTTTGTGAAAGAATCACAAGCTCAGGTAATAAATATTGGGAATTCTGGGCGTAACGAAGCACGTGTGAAAGTAACCAATTCTCAAATAAAACCAATGAACAGATTAACAAAAAATACTATAGATCCTGCTTTCAGAAATATTTCATTAACCTTTTTATTTGAAGATTTGAAAATCCCATAACCTATTTCAACATCTGAAATAGGTCGAAATGGTTTTATTTTCCAAGGCTTTCCGTTATACCTTAAACCTACTATTATATCGCCTAGCAAATGAGACATTATACCAGCAAGAACTGCTAAAAATACCAAAGTTCCAAAGTAGAAGTTCATAAGGTAACCGAGTGGAACTCCCATAAAAAGACCAAAAAGCATTCCAAAACCGATGTTATGTGTGTAAGCCCTATGTTTGATGTGCCATTTATGGTCTAGATCAGGAATAGGGGAAAATGCTACACTAAAAGATACGAAAGTGAGAGTATAGATCGTTACACCGAATGGTATAAACAGGAACGAGAATATCAACATAGACAAGCCAACATGACCCTTTTTATACATATCTGTTCATAATGTATTTCTCTCCTAATATATTTATGGAATATCAAGATGTAGTTCTGAATCTATTAACGACTCTTCGAGTTATAAGAATCGATAAGAAATTAAAATAAAAATTTTCAAAACATGTGTAAATCTTCAAAAACTTTCTTTACTAGTTTTTTCCCTTCGTGTTATTTACATTAATCAAAAATTGGTTATTAATTAAGAATGGATATTAAGTTCTAATATAAAATTGTAAGAAGGATTTTAGCAATATTATTGTATTTTCATCCATCCATTGTATTCATAGATTTTTAATTCCTTTCTATTTAATATACTTTTGAAATCTTTCCAATTAATAACTTCTATGTTTTCTGAATTACCTTTTGTAAATTGTAAAATATCAGTTCCTTTCACTACACCGGGTTTTAAATTATGTTCTTCAGATATTTTCTTAGCTTCTTCAACACTTATTACATTTCCTTTATCCTTAATTGTCATAAACACCACCAGTTCAATATTACATGTTATGTATATAAACATTTCCAATCAAAAATATTTTATTGGCGCACCACATATTAATAGATTTTATTCAAAAATCCTTACTTTAGTTTCATTAATAATAAGATGTCGTATAAGCACTTTTAAAAAGACTATTATATATCTAATAATAATTAGTTATTAAAACTGATACACATACATTAATTAAATATAAATAATAATATTCGTGGTAAATTCCAAGAATAGAAAACTTTTAAAGCATTAGTCTTAATGCATATGAATAATGGCTGAAAAATACTCAAGAACTGAAAAGGAAAAAAAACAAAGTGAAAAGACATTCAATGACTTAACTGCAAAAGAGTGGGTGAAATTAAGTAAAAATGTATGGAGGGATGTAAGCTCCGCTAGAGCTGATTATCATAAAGAACATGGTGCTACATTTTCATTAAAACTTGCGGGAAGACTGATTAAAATGTACTCAGGAAAGGGTGATTTAATATTAGATCCGTTTGTAGGAACTGGTACAACTGTAGTTGAATCAAAAAAAAGAAATCGTCCAGCAATTGGAATCGAACTAGTAGAAAAATTTGTGAAAGTTGCAAGAAGCAGGTTAACACAAAAATCTATTAACGAATTTGGTGAAAATAATTATGAACATAAGATTGTTCATGATGATTGTAGAAACTTAAAAAAGTATCTTGATAATAATTCAGTTCAGGCTATGATAACATCCCCCCCTTACGCTAATTTAATACATAAAGCGAAAAAAGATAGGGCCAAAAGAGAATATTCAATTATAAAAGAGGAAAATAATTCTACAATATCCGCATATAGTGATAAAGAAGAAGATTTTGGAAATATGGGATATGAAGAGTACTTAGAGAATATTAGTAGATTAATGGTTGATTTGTATGATGTAACCAAACCTGGAGGGTATAATATATGGATTGTTAAAGACTTTAGAGATACTGAAAATAATATACCCTATGTCCCTTTACATAGTGATATCGCAAGATTAGGTGAGAACGCTGGATTCAAATACCATGATTTAATCATTTGGGATCAAAATCAACATCGTAGATTGGTTTTACTTGGTTATCCTTCTGTATTCTACACAAATCAGAATTGTTCTTTTATTGTTGTATTAAGAAAAGATAGGTATTAATATGGATGTAAAAAAGAGTTTAAACAAATATTCATCAAACACAAATATAAAGAAAGAGTTTTTAGATGTTCATAAATTTCATCCTTATCCAGCGAAATTTCATCCAAAACTTCCTAGAGAGGCTATTAAAAAATATACTAATCCTGGCGATTATATTTTAGATCCGTTTTGTGGTTGTGGAACAACTTTAGTAGAATCTAAAATAGCATCTAGGAATTCTATAGGTGTTGATACTAATCCGTTAGCAGTATTTATTTCTAATACAAAGACTACTTCAATAGAAGAAGAAAGATTAAAAACCATACATAATCATTTAAAAAGAATTCATAAAAAAATCGATATGCTATATGATGAAAATGCTTCAAAGTCTATTTGTTATGAAATACCAAACTTTTATAATCGAGATCATTGGTTCCAAAAGAATGTTCAAAAGGAATTATCCGTTATAAAGTGTTATTTAGGGACAATAGAGGATAAAAAAATTAAAAAATTTCTAAAATTAGCCATGTCCTCAATTATAGTCAAAGTCTCAAATCAAGAAAGTGATAAAAGATATGCAGCTATAGATAAAGGCATACAAAACAAACAAACATTTGAAGAATTTCAAAAAAAGACCTTGGAAATGATAGAGGGAATAAAAGAATTTAACAAACATACAAAGGATGTGAAAGCTATAGCTTATAATCTTGATGCTAGAGATATAAGGGTTTTGGCTAACAATAGTATAGATTTAATTGTAACATCACCACCTTATGCAAATACATATGATTATTATCTATATCATAAAATGAGGATGTTTTGGCTAGATATGGATTATAAAAAAGCTCAAAAAGAGGAGATTGGATCAAGACATAAATATTCAAGCCAAAAAAAAGATGTTAAAATTTTTTTGAAAAATCTTAAAAAATGTTTGGAAGAAATGCAAAGGGTTTTAAAACCTTCCAAAACAGCTATTTTTGTGATTGGTGATTCAGTTATTAGAGGCAAATTTATAAAGATGGATAAAAAAATCGAAGAGCTTTGCTATGATTTGGAATTAAGGATTAATAATAAAAGAATTCAAGATTTAGGCGAATACACTAGTTTTAACAAAAGCTTTCGTAAAAATAATAAAAGTGAATATGTATTACAACTTAAAAAAGAGGGTTAAATCATGGAAATAAGAATATATTATGAATCTCTTGAACAAGCTAAGCATTTTTTACAACCTATCATCGATAATTACAAGAGTGAAAAAGATGAGACTTTTGAAGTTAAACTTGTTCAAATGATATCGAACTATGAGTATTATGGGGGAAAAGTGGCAAATATAATATTTTGGAAAAATCCAGATATTCTATTAAGTTTAGTTAGAGATAATGAGGAATATCCTTTATTACTTATTGAATTTTCAACAGCGGTATTTACGGAAGATCATGAGATTCAAAGATTTGATGGAATTGTAGCTGCTGCAGAAAATAATTGCATCTATACAAAAATATCTCCTCTTAAAGAATCAACTTTTTCCCATGGTGGTAATATTGATTTTGATCACTTAAAACCATACTCTCAAATATATACGAGATTTGGTCTTTATCCCTTCTTTTTTGAATGGCCAACTAATGAAAATAACAAAATAATGAAAACCCATGAAAATTATTTAGCCTGTCCTCCCTTCATAGAAGAGTTCAAGTTACTAATCGAAAATTTACTAAATACGGTAATTAATAATAAAATAGAAGATGATTGGACTGAAGAATTATTTGATAAATTAGAGAATAAAAATTTTTTTAATGAATGGTTTAAAAAATTAGAGGGTTGTAACGTCCCTTGTAAAGAGGAATATAAAAAAAACTCTAGTAGAATTTATTGGATAACTAGAGAAAATAGCAATAACAATTTAGAATTAAAATTTAATAGATTTGGGCATGCAATGGACCCCGAAAGAGGTTTACTTCCATATAATTCATTTATTGATAAAAACATCGGTTCAAAAATGATATTTGATGAAAATAATAATTCATGGTATAATGACACTCCAAAGGAAGATGCTATTAGAAAGTATTTAAGAGAAGTTGGGATAAATTCTAAAACAGATTTACTTAAATTGTTCATGATGGGATCGGGTTTGTATAAATTTGATGCTTTTAAAGAAATTGTAAAAAATTATAAAGGGGACGATATTATTGATATAAGCAATTTTATCAATCATAATTACTTTGATCTGAATAAACCCCTCAGAGTAATATTTAAATTTTCAAATTATTTTAAGATAGAACATCCAGGAGAGGTTGGTAATTTAATATTAAAGTGGGATGATTTTAAAGAAAATGGAGAAAAAGAATTATTTTCAAAATTTAAGGATATTACCGAAATTAAAGAGAGGAAAACAATATCGGAAGACGAAGTAACATATATTACAGCCTATAGTGTTTTGAAGGAAAATGGTTTTAATTTAGTAGCGATTAGTTATCCTGGTGCACAAGGTGATAAAGCAATATTGGTTGAGCCGGATAAAGGTAGAAAACAAAAAAGAAAATATGTTGACATAATATCTTATATAGACAAAATTATTAATCTTCAAGAGAACAAAGGAAAATTCAGCCCCAAAAAAATACAAGGGGATATTTCTGAGGTGACTACTTATAAAAATAAGGAAGAATATAGAAAAGCGTTGGATGTATTTAAAAAAAAGTATGATTTACCACATAAAATAGATAATATTACAGTTGGTGTTGGTTTTTGGGCCAATAAAAGGTTTAAAGTAAAAAATGTCTTAAATCTTGATTTAGATAATCTAGATTATTTTGTGTATATTAATCATAATTTAACTGAATGGCAAATTTGGTCAAACACCTGCAATGATCTTTTTGAAAAAAAAACAGGGAAAATTGATTTGTCAAAAATGTACTCTGTAAAAAAAATTAGTAATAAAAAATTAATAAATCTTGATGAGTTTAATTGATATGTTTAATATATAGATATAGTAATTAAAGTGTATTGAAATATATTATGTTTTAAACTACTAAATATATTGGTTTGATTAAGAAGGGTTTATAATAAATATTTGTCCTTTATAATTTTGATTAAAATTTTCAAAAATTTTAGGTTAACTTATTCTAGTCTTTTTATACTACTATATTTTATTTATAGCTATTCTTTTGGGGTTTTCCTAGAATATATGAGGATATCAACTTATGAATGATGCTTAGCCCTAATTCCCCAACCTATTTAGAATCACAATTCTAAAAGGATTTAGAAAGTCACATTCTGATACATTCTAGGTTTGGGTATAACCGTAGAACCAGTTCTACTTTATCCTGGCTATCTCTACGGATAAAGGGCGTTTGATTCCAGTACTAGCAAATTATTTTAGAATGTTCTTTCGATACAAGGAACGAGTTCCTTGTATTCTAGTGGGGGATTCTTCGGGTAAATCGATGAAGTAACTCACAAAAAGTGGGGAACATTACATTAATGAATTCGCTTGAAAACAAGAGTGGATGCCCTAAGGCTCTAGCCTTGGGGAGCACTCTCATATTTTGGTCTTTTGTGAATTTCGAGCAAAACATCTGTACCCGAATCCAAATACCATTTCATCCACGCTTTCATCTAGATTATTTACTGATTATCGAACATATTCTTCGAAACGACGAATTGTGATAGTTGATATTGATCAATATCCAAAATTCAATGTCACTTTGTAATCAGCCTCATTGTACACCCAATAACCATTTCCTTTTTTTAACAATATATGTTCGAAAATACCTGAAAGAACATATTCTATGTTATATTCACTTTCTGGATTAAATAAGCCCAATTTAGAAACTTCAGAAGGAAAGACCTCTTCTGCAGTTCTATCAATATCAGATGGATATCCTATCATATTCCAACCGGGATAAATAGTAATATTTCTATTAGTTAGTTCTGTCCCTTCTACCGTTAGTGTCGCATTGTTAGTCATCCGTACCCACAATCCCATGCTGTAGTCCCATTCAATATCGTCGTTGAAATGGTCGGCTCTATCAGGCATATAAGATAGCCATTTGCCAACTGTGGTATCATAGTACATAACCCTATCGTAACTACCAGTTATACCGTAATCCTCATGCTCTAAAATAGATTCCAACTGGTTATCATCAATATCGATGGTGAAAGATATAAAGTTCCATCCATTCGCTTGGCCACCTGCTATCAAAGAGATATCAATCGTTACAAGCCATCCATCTTGCGTAGTCCAAGGGTAATTGTCTATATTTTCACCTCCATCTATTAAATAGGATTCATCAACAATTCCATCGCTACCTGGTTCGTCCTGTCCAGGCCCACTATGTTCATCAGGTTCAATATGATCTGACCAGTAGTTACCACCTGAAGGATAACCATTGTCCCAAATATTTACACCATCAGCAAATGCATGATTCTCGTTGTTTATAAAATTGTTATGATAAATATGGTTTCCATCTGAATAATGAAGATTTATGCCAACCATATTATTTGAAATAGAGTTTTTAGTGAATGTATTGTTTTCTGATTCAAATAGATATATGCCAAAATAATTATTTGATATTTTGTTGTTGATAATATCATTTGAATATGAGAAGCCAACAGAGATCGATATACCAGCCCCATCCATATTTTGATTTTCAATAACAACATCGGAACAATTAGCCAATATGATCTGTCCAGCTCCCTTAGGAACGGTACCGCTGGTTTCATCCTTCAAATAATAGACTGTTCTATCATCTACCGTGTTTAAAGTATCTATTGAATGCGTGTTCCAATGAATCAATTCATCACCAAATAAAAATATACCTCTGTCCATTGTATTATTAGAAATAACTAAATCTTCTGAGTTATCCACGTGGATGTCAGCAAATGAATTCATTGAAAGAATATTATTAGAAACAGAATTGGCATTACATTCGGAAATATAGATGCCATAACTATTCTTGGATAATTTATTGGAAGAGATATAATTGTTTTCTGAATCATAAAGACACATGCCCATCCAATTATTCGATAAAGTGTTATTGGCTAGAATATTGTTACTGGAATCATATAAAAATACACCATGATTATATGGATTGTCAAAAATTTTATTAAATTCTATTGTACAATCTTTTACTGAACTAAGTTTGATTCCAGATCTTGTGAAATCATCCATACTATGTGTGATTCCAAATCCTCTAAAAGTTACCTTATCTGAAGTTATGTTTACCACACTTTCATCACGGTTACCATAAATAATAGTTTCATCGGATCCGTTTCCTATCAATGAGATTTGCTTATCTATTACAATATCCTCGTTATAGACTCCAGACCATACATGTATAGAATGACCATCCAAAGTGTTCGGATCATCAATCGCTTTTTGGATAGTTGCAAAGCTCTCCTCTGTATTCAAGTTTTGAACCGGTTTGCTAACTTCCCAACCATTTGGGATCGTAAAAGGATACGGATCCATCTGTACATAATGATCACCGAATATATAATATGGTTCATCAACTATTCCATCGCTACCTGGTTCGTCCTGTCCAGGCCCACTATATTCATCCGGTTCAGTATGGTCTGACCAGTAGTTACCACCAGAAGGGTAACCGTTGTCCCAAAAATTTATTTCATCTGCATATGCATGATTTTCATTGTTTATAAAGTTATTATGATATATGTAATTGTATTCGCCATCGATATATACACCATACTCATTACATGACAATGTATTATTGGTCATAAAGTTAGAATCCGACCAGATAAGATCGATACCGATATCATTGTTTGATAATTCATTACCGGCAATTGTATTGTCGTTTGAGTCATAGATACTTACTGCAAACTCATTGTAAGACATCTTGTTTTTTATGATACTATTTCCATATGATTCTTCTATACCAACTCCTCGCAAATTGCTATAGATTACATTATTTTTAAGAGTGTTGATATTGGAGTTAATGAATTGAATACCAAAATGATTATTTGATAAGGTGTTATTGGATATAGTATTATAATCGGAAAACCCAACCAATATTCCACAAACACTGTCCATATTTTGATTTTCAATAACAACATCGGAGCAATTAGCCAATATGATCTGTCCAGCTCCCTTAGGAACGGTTCCACCGGTTTCGTCCTTCAAGTAGTATACTGGTTTTCTGTTTACGGTGTTAGAGGTATCTATTGAATGCGTATTCCAATAACTCAATTGATAACCAAGAATGTGAATCCCATTTTCCATTAAGTTATTAGACATGGTGATATATTCTGACCAGTAAAGATAGATGTCTAATCCGGTATTTGATGATAAATTATTATCAAGTAAGATATTGCTATCAGAGTTAAAAAGTAAAATCCCAACCTCATTTTTATAAATCGAGTTGTCGGAAATAGTATTGCTTTCAGAATTCTCGATTAACATTGCATATCCATTTTCTAATACTGTGTTATTTTCTAAAACACCGTCGATTACATTGTAAAGATATATGCCAATAACATTTTCTATTACTGTGTTATTTTCTAAAACACCGTTGATTACATTGTAAAGATATATGCCGGAGTTTCCAAAAGATTCAAAGTGGTTGCCACTTGCTCTCTCTACGTGATTGTTCCTAACTTTGAAGTGACTCGTTGTATTTCCGATGTAGATACAATATCCTGCACCATATCCATATATGTGTTTGTTTTCAATGATAAATGGGTCCTCTTCAGTTCCATCACCTGGCCAACCGTACATATCTGCTTGCATTATAAAATCAGCGTTGTCATTGATCCTTATACGTGGATGTAAATCGTTGTCGAAATCCACGAGAACTATTGCCGGTGTGTTCACTGGTGTATAAGGAGATTTACCGGACGTTTCATCAGGCCAACCCGGTGAGTAATCATGGATATATCTTTCAATTCCAAATGATGAGATGGTACTTGATCCTGAACCACCATATATTTCAAGGAAGAATTTTGTATGGCCTTTTCCTCCGTCCCAATATTCTTGAAAATCACCGAGATCGAAACACATGAAAGAAGGGAAATTATAAGTTCCACCGTCAAGCCAGGGTAAATGCGTTTCTAAAGGGTTTGCCGGACTGCCTATTCCTAGTTCTATCGAAGCGTCCCTAGGTCCAATCGGGTCCAATTCGACCCGGGCAATCAACTCAGGTGTAGATTCAGAATCGTACATCGAACCAGTGTAACGATATACCCAACTCCAGTCCAATGTTTGGAAGCAATCGTAAGTCATATGATAGAAACCATTATCTAAATGAGTACTACCCCAAGAATTGACTATCTTAAAAGCGCCTTCTTCACCATCGGCAACTATTGTATCATCATAACCGACTATGGTATTAGCATGGTTTGGATTACCGGGATTATAATTCTGGGTGGTGAAAATATAGTTGCTGTCCATATTACTATACTGATTAGCATCCATGGACATCGTAACAAGGTATCCCTCATTTAACCAAGATTTTATTACATCTATATTTTCAATATTTGTCGTTTCGTAATCTATTGCCCGATGTTGAGGTGCATTTCGCCATGCAGACTCTTCACCCCATGAAATATAATCATATTCGTTGTATGGCATCAAGTTCAAATTTGAAGTCCCAATAGAACTTGTTAACATCATATTTCGCAAATGATGAGATCCTTCATCCTCTCCATAATTTACCTTGTTGTATGCCCAGGAAGGACTCATGATATGTTGACTATCTCCTGTAGAAGCATCCCAGCCATATGCTTGAGCCTGCATGAATGTATTCGCATAATAAACGGTTGCAAAAGATGTGCATGAGCCCTGGGAACCTTGATTACCTACAGGTGGAAAGTATTGAGATGTAGAGTGGTCTAATGAAGTGGGGAGTGAGTCTTGAATCCTTATATCATCTACAATCCGTGTTGAGTTAACCATCGCTTTGTACTCATCCTCAGTCGGAGGAGCTAATCCTGTACCGTACCCATCAATCAATATGTTGTAATTTTTACCGGGCTGATAAATACCCATATCGGATTTAAGCATATCTACATCACTATCTGTAAGATATCGAGTAATACTGTTTGTATCAGGATCTTCAATAGAATTTTCTTTTGATAATCCTATATTATTTTCAAATCCATCATTGATTATATCGTTTTCAAACTCTGAACTACTTATGTAAGATGTAAGATTGTTATCCGTAGAATGCTCATTTTCGGATAATTCATCTTCAATAATCATTCCACCTCCTTCAACCAAAAAATGAAATCCACTGATAATTAAAAACAGGCATATAATTACAGATAATATCTTATTCTTCATTTTTCCTCTCCTTTGACCTTTGAAACAATTAAGATTCTTTCTAAGATATGCTTAGAAAGATATAATATTTACTCTTTTTAATCATTTTAAAGATTTTAAAATCGACAGTTATTTTACGGATTATTAACAATTGCAATTCACTCACTTTTTTTATCCTTTTTTAAAAAATTATGCAAATCATAGAAATAGACTTTCCTATGAAACGCTAATCCTTTTTTTTAAAATTAATGTATTAAGTTTCATTCAACATACTAATCATCTTCTCGGATTTTTTAATCATAAATAAAAACTTTGAAGTCACATTTTTTTCCATCAGCGAATCTCCGCATTCTGGGTATCGGGTAGGTTATTATCTCATCCTTGTTAAACATGTAAACTATTTCATTATTACTATAAATTGAATTTTTGATATCTATCTATAATTTTATTAACCTTCTTCCCTTACTCTACTTAGAGTGTGACTAAAATGCCGATCATAGTATCCAACGAAGATGAGACCAGAAAGATCACTGAATCGAAATTCGAAGCTGAAAGCAAACTTCAAGAATACATCTACGATAATCCTGAAGTCTTGCCTATAGAAGAGATCGAAGAAGACATCCCTTTCCTCATTGCAGCAAGAGAAGTACCGACTAACAGCGGTCCTATCGATGCTCTAGGACTAGATGCTAACAGCAACATCTACGTTATAGAAACTAAGCTTTACAGGAACAGCGATAAAAGAAAGGT
>Ga0207421_10004023_pt1 | contig 17226 bp, 16 predicted proteins | sample SodLakKL_010_SED_4_FD_187542 | JGI IMG/M metagenome (GOLD analysis project Ga0207421, IMG submission 187542) | Alkaline sediment microbial communities from Lake Tanatar, Kulunda Steppe, Russia - 8KL_010_SED (SPAdes) (version 2) | ecosystem: Environmental > Aquatic > Non-marine Saline and... | reverse complement strand
GTAGTTCTTCTATCCTCATGGAGGGAATACTATGGAGATGCCTGCAGGATGTCAACCTGTGAAGCAGGATCAGCAGGTTTTTTCCTGCCGGCAGCGGCTCTCTGCTGCTGGATGATTTCTTATGTTACCAGCTTCTCCCCCCGGAAGTGCATATTTCGGTATTTCATGGGCTGTCCCTGCAATAGGCGGAATATATATGTGTACGGGTTGACTTTTTTCCCATTCTTTTCTATACAATGCATAAGTCGCCGCTGTAGCTCAGTCGGTAGAGCAGTGGACTGAAAATCCACGTGTCATCAGTTCGATTCTGATCGGCGGCACGCATCCCCCAAAGGCATTTCCTTTGGGGGTTTTTTCTGCACCAGGCCATACTCTTCAAGATAATCAGCTGCCCCTGTCTATTGGCAGGAATGCAGGAACCTGATAGGCTCGAAGGAGAGGAGAGCGCAGCATGACAGGAAAAGAAAAACTGCAGAAGGCACTGGGACATCAGGAAGGTCCTGTTCCCATGGATTTTGGAGCTACCACGGTTACCGGTATCCACTGCAGGGTGGTCGAATCTCTAAGGGAGATTTACGGTCTGGAAAAATCTCCAGTGAACATACACGAACCCTACCAAATGCTCGGATACATAGATGATGATCTCCGTGAAGCGATGGATATTGATGTAGTCGGCGTCCTCCCCCCGGATACCCTCTTCGGTTTCTCTGTCGGTGCATGGAAGCCGTGGAGGACCCCGTGGGGGCAGGAGGTGCTTGTCCCCGGTGAGTTCAACGTCCTTGAAAAGGAAGGCGATGTATATATCTATCCCCAGGGAGACCGGAATGCCCCTCCAAGCGGTCATATGCCCTCGGGCAGTTTTTTCTTTGACACGATTATCAGGCAGGAACCGATTGATGAGGATTCCCTTAACCCGGAGGATAATTTGGAAGAGTTTGGATATATCAGCGATGATGATATCCGGTATTTCCAGGAAGCCTGTAGGAAAGCAGCAGATACCGGCAAAGGAGTTGTGGCAAACTTTGGAGGTACAGCCTTCGGAGATATTGCGCTTGTACCTGCACCGCAGCTCACACACCCCAGGGGAATCCGGGATATCACCGAATGGTATATCTCTACGGTAAGCCGCCAGGACTATATTCACCAGGTCTTTGAAAAACAAAGTGAGATTGCAGTAGCAAACCTTGAAAAGATTGCCCAGGCAGTCGGAGATCTCCCAGATGCAGTATTCATCTGCGGAACAGATTTCGGTACCCAGACAAGCCAGTTCTGCTCCCAGGATACCTTTGAGAGTCTCTATGCCCCCTATTACCGGAAAGTCAATGACTGGATCCACCGGAATACTTCATGGAAAACATTTAAGCACAGCTGCGGAGCTGTTGAACCCTTTATCAGTCAGTTTATTGATGCCGGATTTGATATCCTTAACCCCGTGCAGTGTTCAGCCGCAGGCATGGACCCGTTTCTCCTCAAGGAACGCTACGGGGATGCATTGACCTTTTGGGGAGGGGGCATTGATACCCAGCAGACCCTGCCGTTCGGCACACCGGAGGAAGTTCGAAAGGAAGCAGCTTCCCGGCTTGAAATCTTTTCACAACAGGGCGGATATGTCTTTACTACCATCCATAACGTCCAGGCAAATACACCGGTAAAGAACCTTGAGGCACTGCTTGAGACCTTCCAATCCTTCAGGAGCTAGTCAGCTGACTAGACAGACAGTAATTCTGGAAATTACACCGAAGCTGTGCTATAGTAGCTAAAAATTTCTCTGCAATGGGTGTTATGGGAAAAACATTACTTCTCCTGCTGGCAGTATTCTTCTTATTTCTTCCCTCTAAGACGGCCGAAGCATATGAATTCCCGCTTCTCCTCCAGGAGCGCTACCTTCATCTGACAAGTGAACTGGGAGCTGTGTCCCTGGAAGACCACTTAGGAATCTCTGCATTTTCCGGTGACTTCCCCTTCCTTGTACACCGAAGGGAGGGAGAGCTTTCGGTATACAGCGGCGTTCCGCTGTTTATCCCTGCATTTCTTTCTCTGGGAACGGTCAACCAGATCGGCTACTACGACAGCTACAGCACCCATACCCCGCTGTCGCTGTTCTCCGCCGGATGGAAGGCAGAGGGGATCTTTTCTGATGCAGCTGAGCCCTCCGGCCTGTTTGCTTCCTGGGGATGGCGCAGCGGCATCGTATCAGGCGGGGTATCCTACAAATTCATGGAGCAGGTCCCTGCTGCCTACCTGGGAATCTCAACCCGGCATTTCGGTGCCGGTGCTTCAGTCTCCACGGAAGACCTCCTTGCTTCAGTTACGGTGAGGACAGATTCATCCTGGAGCCTGTCAGCTTCACTGGATTATCCCTGGGAGGGGGACCCCCGGCTGAGCATCGGGTTCGGGTTCTCCCGCAGGGATTATCCGGGGGATGAGCTTCACAGCCGCAGCTGGGATGCGCACATCGCCCACCGCGGGTCCCTGCAGCAGGCTCCGGAGAATACCCTGGCAGCCCTCAAATGGGCGATTGTTCAGGACCAGTTCATCGGGATAGAGGTGGATGTCCAAAGAACACGGGACGGAGAATTTGTCATTATCCATGATCCGGTCCTTTTCAGGTACACAGGTGAATTCAAGTTTGTATCACACATGAGCTACCATGAACTGCTTTCCCGTGACCTGGGAAGCTGGTTCTCCGATGAATTTGCCGGTGAGAGGATCCTCCATCTGAGGGATTTCGCTGCCCTGGCAAATAGGTATCCGGAAATCTACTGGATGATAGAAATCAAGTCCTATTCCTGGAGCGAGGATGACGTGATTGACTTCCTCACTGTTTCCGAATCACTCTTCGATCATCCGGAGCGCATCGTGTTCTATACGCTGAACAGAAGGCTGCTGGAGGTGATGAAGCGCCATACGGAAAGGCCTGTAGGGCTTCAGCTTGACAGCAGACATGCCATGCTTTTCTTCAGTGATCATATCCTCCCCCTTGCAGGATGGGAACATGCAAGAAGTGCTGCCGGTGCTGATTTCTATACCATTATTTCATCAAAGTATGACCGGTACGGTCAGATTTCACAGGCTGCAGACAAGCTTGCAGCTCCGGTAGTCTTCTGGAATTTCCATGATACCATGTTTATGCATATCCCGGATTTCCTCAAGCATTACCCGCTGGGACTGCGTGGAATTGATTCAGGGAGCATTCTCTCACCGGGAAGCAGGGAGCAGTAACCAGTAAAATACATTACCTCTCTCCAGCCTCCGCCGATATCAGGGGTTCAGGTTTACTAGACTGCGTGTCTGCAGCTTGCGGTATGTGCCTCTCCGCAGCTCGGGCTTCAAGATATGTTGATGAACCCCATAAAAATTTTTTCGTTACCTGGTATTGAGACACTATGTTTCACTTTTCTCGTATGCTACCATTACTTAATCTATATAAAAAAGAGGAGCATACGATGCAGCAAAGCAATCAGTCTGAAGAAAAGAAAGGGCAAGACCGCATTCACGAGGAAGCGAGAAAGCGGGTGGAAGAACTGAAATCATTCTACAGTCACTTAACTGTGTTCCTGTTTGTCAATATTCTGTTATTCATTATCAACATAGTTACTTCCCCGGATTCTCTCTGGTTCTACTGGGTAATCATCGGATGGGGGATCGGCCTGGCAAGTCATGCATTAAGTGTTTTCGGCATTGCAGGAAAGTTTGGGAAAAAATGGGAGGAGAAAAAAATTCAGGAATACATCGAAAAGCAGAAAAATCAAGATACATAAACCTGCAGCCGGAAGGCAGTTCAGTGCAGATTATACATTGAAAGCAGCAGACGGCGTTTCTGTCTCAAAATGGTGAGAGAATGATTCATCATGAAAAGCACCGGCTTTTCTATTCCCGTTTTAGAAGCAGGGAGACCACCTGCTGCTCCACGGAAGTCAAGGCAGGATCATCCAGCGAGCGTTCCGAGCGGGGGATATCAACGGTGAAGGAATCTAGCACCTGAGCAGGCCTCCGGGAGAGCACGGTGATTACATCGGCAATCATCAACGCTTCCTGGATATCATGGGTAACAAACACAGTTGTCTTCGGCTCCTCTTCCCACAGGCGGGTAAAGGTGCCTACCAGCGACAGACGCAGGTCCAGATCCAGGGCCTGGAACGGCTCATCCATCAGCAGCATCTCCGACGGACAGGCAAATGCCCGGGCAATGGAAGCCCTCTGACGCATGCCCCCGGAGAGTTCATGGGGATAATGCCCCCCGAAGGAATCCAGTCCGACTAGTTCAAGATAACGGGATACCGCCTCTGAGCGTTTCTGTTTATCCGGGATATGCCGTTCTATGACAATGCTGATATTCCTCGCCACCGTCCTCCAGGGAAGCAGCCGCGGTTCCTGGAACAGATAGCTCAGACGCCTGGGCACCTGTTTTATCCCTCCCGCATCAGGAGGGATAAACCCGGCAGCAATATTCAAAAGGGTGGTTTTTCCGCATCCGGAAGGACCGAGGATGACTGAGATTTTTTTATCTGGCAGCTTAAGGGAAAAGTCTCGGAACACCTCAAGGGCACCTGCTGGACTGTCAAAGTGTTTATACAGGCGTTTAACTTCCATGGGCACCCCTTTTGCGCTTGTAGGGCTGGATAAGACGGGACAAGAGATCAAAAAGCAGCTCACTGAGCGCACTGAGCAGAATTGCCGTCAAGGTCCATGCAAGCACCCGTGAAGTTTCTAGGTTGATCTGCGCAAACTGCAAGCCGCTTCCAATTCCGTGCCGGGGAACAGTCAGCACTTCTGCAGCCACCACTACCTTCCAGGTCAGCCCCAGGGCAGAACGTCCGCCGGAAATAAGGAAAGGGGTGATTGACGGCAGGGTAATGTGGAAAAACTGCTGTTTCGGTGAAAAGCGGTACACCTTTCCCATTTCCACCAGTTCCTTCGGAATTTCCTTTACCCCGATCATGACATTCTGGGTCACCACAGGAAAAGCCATAAGGACTGCAGCAAATATCGGCACCGTACCTGTCTGGAACCAGATAAAAGCCAGCAGGATCACTGCAAGAACGGGAGTGGCTTTGATTACGGAAAGAAGCGGACGGAACAGGGCCTCAACTGCAGCTATGCTTCCCGAAGCTATCCCGACTGCAGTGCCGATGATCAGGGAGATAAGAAAACTCTCTATCCCCCTGAAGAAAGTTGCCTGCAGGGAGAGCCAAAAGGACCTTTGAGCAAGGAACTGGGTAAAATCCGAGAGCACCCTTCCCGGCGGCGGCAGGATAATATCACTGACAAAAAAGGAGGCAATCCACCAGATCCCAATGAGCACCGCCGAGGAAAGAAGGACTACCGTCCATTTTGGAATTCTAGCGAATCCAGTAAAACCCTTCATCGGGCATCGCTCCCCCTATCGAGGACGGTTCAAACTGATAGAGCACCTGAAGAAAATCCTCCACGCTGGCCTGGTAACCTTCCATCTCCTGGAAGGTAAGCCCGCTGTGCGGTATGGCAGGCCGGGCCATATCTGCTGAAAGAATCCCATGCTCTTCAATGATTTCCGATGCTTCCTCCGGATGTTCGATTGTCCAGTAGATGGACTGCTCGACGGCCTCCATCAGTTCATCCGCAGCATGAGGATGCTCCTGGATCAAACCTTCCCGGATGACCATCAGGGTCATCGGATATACGGTACCGGTATCAAGGATTTCCTTCCAGGCTTCCTGATAGTCAAGGGCACGCAGAATCTCATCCCCCCCGCGCATATCTGCCATGGTGGCAAACGGTTCAGGAACTACCACATGTTCTGCCCTTCCGGCAATGATCATCTGTGCCAGCTGGGCTGCGCTGGTAATACTGTAATCAAGTTCAACTTCATCGAGCAGTTCTTTTTCAGTAAGAATAAACTGGGTAAGGTAATCGGGAGTTGCCCCCTTTGCGGCCACATGCAGATGTTTCCCGGATAAATCACTCCACTGGGTTATGGAACTGTCCCGTGAAAGCAGATGGATCATTCCCTCTCCTGTTACTGCCGCCGCCTGATATCCCAGATCGCGGTTCCGGATTACCGAAGCAAGGTTCACCGGGAGCAGAGCCACATCAAGCTCACCAGAAGCCATCCGGGATACTGCTTCATTCGGTGAAGGAAGCACCCGGCTGTCAATTGATATCTGCCGGTGCTCTCCTGCACCCTCATCAAGGATCCTGGCAAGGCCGAACCCGGTCGGTCCCTGCAGCGCCGCAATGGAAATTTCCACTGGTTCAGGCTCTTCTATTTCTTCACGCACTCCCTGGCCTGATACTGTGCCTGGGAGTACGAGCAGCATGAGTAAAACCATTATAACTGCGTATTTCATATCATCCTCCTAAAATAACCGGTGCTTATTCAGGGATTACCCGGAAGTACCGCTTTTTCCCTGCTCTCAGCAGGAGGACTCCTTCCTCCAGCCATGTCTGATCAACCACCGTATCAATATCGGGTACCTGCCGGTCATTGATCCGCGCACCTCCCTGGGAAATAAGCCGCCTTGCATCTCCCTTGGAGGAGCAGAGCTCTGTTCCTGCAAACAGGTCAACTGCATTTATGCCTTTATTCAGCTCATCACCAGAGACGGTCACAGTGGGAATTGCCTCCTGCAGGCCGCTTCCTCCCGAAGAGAAAGCTGCCTGAGCAGCCTCCCGGGCACGCTGCGCTTCCTGTTCTCCATGGATTATTTTGGTCTGCTCAAAGGCAAGCCGCTCTTTTGCCCGGTTAAGATCCCGTCCTTTCAATGATTCATATTCCCTGATCTCTTCTATCGGAAGGAACGTAAACAGCTTCATGAACTTTATCACATCAGCATCATTCACATTTCTCCAGTACTGATAAAAATCATACACACTGAAAAGTTCCGGATCCAGGAACACTGCCCCTTTTTCGGTCTTTCCCATCTTTTTCCCGTCAGAGCGGGTCACCAGATGAAATGTCAGACCGTAGGCCTCCTCTCCTTCAATCCGGCGGATGAGCTCCATTCCAGCTACAATATTGCCCCACTGATCGTCTCCTCCCATCTGCAGCCTGCAGCCATACTGCTGGAAAAGTTTCAGGTAGTCATAGGCCTGCATCAGCTGATAGTTGAATTCAATAAAGGTCAGGCCCTTTTCCAGGCGCTGCTTATAGGATTCAAAGGAAAGCATGCGGTTAACCGAAAAATGGCACCCGATATCCCGGAGGAACTCAATGTAGTTCAAACTGCCGAGCCAGTCATAGTTGTTGACCATCAGTCCCCGGTCTTCCCCAAATTCCACAACCCGGGAAAGTTGCTTTTTGATCTTCCCCATGTTCTGTTCAATCTGGTTTAAGGTAAGCATCTGACGCATCTCTGTTTTCCCCGAAGGATCGCCGATCATTGCCGTACCGCATCCTACCACGGCAATCGGCCGATGGCCGGCAAGCTGCAGATGGGCCATGGCAAAAAACGGCACCATGTGCCCCACATGCAGGCTCGTTCCCGTAGGGTCAACGCCGACATAGAGGGTGACCGGTTTGTGCTCCATCAGCGAGTACAGCCCTTCCCAGTCGGTGCACTGTTTTACAAATCCTCTTTCCTGCAGGACATCTAATCCGTGTTTCATCTTTTTCGTACCTCAAATTATTTATCACGTGCGTATGCGCGTATTTCCCCATCGATTACAGCTTCAAGCTCAGATATCTTCACCCGTTTCTGCTCCATGGAATCCCGGTAGCGCAGCGTAACCGTGTCATCCTCCTTGGTCTGGTAATCCACGGTTACTGCAAAGGGAGTGCCGATTTCATCCATCCTGCGGTATCTTCTCCCGATTGCACCGGACTGATCATAGAATACAGCATACCTCTCCTTAAGTTTCTCTTCAATAGAATGGGCGATATCAGGGAGCCCGTCTTTCTTTACCAGCGGAAAAATTCCTGCTTTTACCGGCGCCAGCGAGGGATGGAACTTCATGACCGTCCTGCTTTCCCCGTTCTCAAGTTCCTCCTCTTCATAGGCATCGGCAAGCACCATAAGCACGGTCCGGGTCAGTCCCGCCGATGTTTCCACCACATAAGGGATATACCGTTCGTTCGTTTCCGGATCAAGATACTGGAGATCTTTGCCTGAATATTCCTGGTGCCTTCCCAGGTCAAAGTCTGTCCTGGAGTGGATCCCTTCCAGTTCCTGCCATCCCATGGGAAACTCATATTCAATGTCAAAGGCAGCCTTTGCGTAATGGGCAAGTTCATCCGGCCCGTGCTCCTCAAACCTCAGTTTATCAGGACGGATGCCGAGCTTCCGGTAATATCCGATCCTGTTTTCCTTCCAGTATTCAAACCAGGTATCCTCATCTCCGGGTTTTACGAAGAACTGCATTTCCAGCTGCTCAAACTCACAGGTCCGGAAAATAAAGCTTTTGGTAGTTACTTCGTTGCGGAAGGCCTTGCCGATCTGAGCAATGCCGAAGGGAATTTTTACCCGGCTGGTCTGCATTACATTTTTAAAATTCACAAAAATCCCCTGGGCAGTTTCCGGCCGGAGATACACGATGCTGCTCGCATCCTTGACCGAACCCAGATGGGTGGAGAACATCAGGTTGAAATCCCTGGGTTCCGTGAAGGTACCCTGCTTTCCGCATACAGGGCAGGGAGATTCCAGGTCAACCTGATCAGCCCTGAACCTGCTTTGACAGGAACGGCAGTCCACCAGCGGATCGGTGAAACTCTCCACATGTCCGGAAGCTTCCCATACCTTGGGATGCATCATAATTGCAGCATCCAGGCCGAGGATATTGTCCTGAAGCCGAGTCATGTGATGCCACCAGTAATCCCTGATGTTGTTCTTCAGTTCCACTCCCATCGGCCCGTAGTCCCAGGCTCCGGAAAGCCCGCCGTATATTTCACTTGACTGGTAAATAAATCCTCTCCGTTTGCACAGTGATACCAGCTGTTCCATGGTGACATTTGACATGTTTCCTTCTACTCCTTGCTTTCTAGTTCGTGGATTGCCGCATCAAGTCGAAGCAGCGTTTTTTCTTTTCCCAGCAGTTTTATGGATTCAAGCAGGGGCGGGGAAGCCTTGCTTCCCGTCACTGCTATGCGTACAGGCATCAGCAGATCTCCCAGTTTCACACCCTGCTCCTCCGCAGTATGCCTGAAGGATTCCTCCAGCTGCTCAGTGCTCTTCTCATCGGTCTCAGTAAGTATCTCCCGGGCAGTTTTCAGCAGCCGGACAGACGATGCCTTATCCAGACGCTTAGGAATAAGCTCCTCTGCCGGCGGGACCGGGATATCCTGGAAGAAAAACCGCGTCATCCCGCTGATCTCTTTCAGCAGATGCAGACGCTCCTTGATAAGCGGCATTGCCTGGTTCAGCATCTGCATTTCCTCCTGATTCGGCGGGGAAGAGACTGCTTCATCCTTGATCAGAAACGGGATAAGCATTTCCTTCAGCTCTTCATCGGGTCTCTGCCTGATATACTGACCGTTAAACCAGAGCAGCTTTTTATAATCAAAGACGGCAGGGGCCTTGTTCAGCTTCTCAAGGGAGAACAGCTGCTCCAGATCTTCCTTGGTGAAAAATTCGCGCTTATCATCATAGGACCAGCCTAGCAGGCTGATGTAGTTCATCAGCGCTTCAGGCAGATATCCTTCCTGGCGAAATTCCCGCAGCGCAGTTGAACCGTGGCGCTTTGAGAGCTTCTGCCCGTCCTTTCCCATGACCATCGGCAGGTGACAGAATACCGGAGGGTCCCAGCCGAAGGCCTGATAGAGCAGCATATGGACCGCCCCTGAAGGGATCCATTCCTGGGCGCGCATGATATGGGTGATGTGCATCAGATGGTCATCCACCACATTAGCCAGGTGGTAGGTCGGATGCCCGTCGGATTTCAGCAGTACTGGATCCGGGCTGATGTCGCTGTTTTTCCTCTTTATCTCCCCCATGAGCACATCGGAGAATACCGTCTTTCCTTCCAAGGGCACTTTCAGCCGGATCACCGAAGGACAGCCCTGCTGTTCATATTCCCTCCGCTGCGCTTCATCCAAGTCCCTGCACCGGCGGTCATAGCCCACATAGGAAGACTTTTCCTTCTCCTGCTGTTTCCTCAGTTCTGCCAGACGTTCGCTTGTGCAGTAGCAGGGATAGGCACGGCCTGAGTCTACAAGGCTCCGGGCATGCTCCTGATATATCTCCACCCGCTCTGACTGGATGTAGGGTCCGCAGCTGCCTCCTGCCTCAGGACCTTCATCCCAGGTGATGTTAAACCAGCGGAGAGTCTCGTACAGGTCATCCAGCGCTTCCTTGTTATACCGTTCCCGGTCGGTGTCCTCAATTCTCAGGATGAAATCCCCCCCCTGGGAACGGGCAAAGAAATAATTGAACAGTGCGGTTCTGACCCCGCCGATGTGCTGCAGTCCCGTGGGAGAGGGTGCATACCTCACTCTGACGCTCATAATCGACCCCTTCTTATTATAATATAGAGAAATATTGTGAGTCTTTTATACAAAAAAACAGCATGAATTACAATACGGGGTCCCCTTGGCAGCAGGGCAGCTCAAGGATCTCAAGAGTACTCTCATAAATCTCCTCAAGAAGTTCCGCACCTTGGAAAGACAACCTTCCTGTTTCCTTCACTCTCTGGGAAGCAAAGAGCATGATTTCACTTTCCCGGTCGTACAGGGAGATCACCCATGAGATGCGGTGCTCGCTGCTTGCCGCCACGTTGATATACCAGGCCAGGTCAGTTTCATCCAGCTGAATGTTCTCATCAGCTGCAGGATGACCTTCCGAACCGACCATCAGAAAGCACTGCCTGCCGGTAAGCTGACCGAGCACCTCCTGAAGATGCCCTCCGCATGCTTCAGTAAACCCCCTGGAGAGCATGCTGACCTGTTCACTGACGGACTCTTCTTCCTGGAATACGGGAATAACAAACACCTGAGGCGCCCTGAGCATCCGGGCAAACACCGTTTCTTCAACACCTCCGGAAATACCGGAATAATGATTCATGTCTCCTCCTTCCCCTGTTATGCTACCATATCTGTTTTTCTTCCCTGTGAAAACCTCTCTGCTGCGCAAAGGAGCACCCTGCAGCAGTTTTGACATACAGAGAGCCGCTCTGCGGAAGAACTTCCCGTTCAATGCGGCAGATCCTTCCGTTTCCTTATGAGAATTCCGTTCTCCGTAACTACTGCCAGCAGTCCGTCAAATCCTTCAATCTGTACAGGGATACCGGTATAGTTGCACACTGCAGTGTTCTGCGCATCAGCAAGTACCGGCTTCTGCTCACCCAGCCAGCTGTTGCCCCTGCTGTCCGAATCCAGGCTGGAGATAACCGCTTCCCAGCTTCCCAGATCATTCCAGGCAAGTTCCCGGGGAGCAGGGAGCACATACAGTTCTTCTTCCATCTCTTTTAACACTGCATCCTCAATGCTCCTGCAGGCTGAACCCTCCATGATCTGCCGGTAGGCTGATTCGAGGGTTCCCTCCCCCTGCTTCACGGCAGAGACAATCGGCAGGGCAATATCAGGGCAGTGCTCCATTCCCTGGTGCAGGAACACCTCCGCTCTCCCGAAGAGCATTCCTGTATGCAGCAGGTATTCCCCGTCCTGCTCATTGTTTTCGCCAGTTTTCCGGGCAAACTCACATGCATAGAGCAGAGTGCCGCCGCCTCCCGGCTGCTTCCGGATTAAGTGCAGGGATTCATCCTCTGCATGCAGCTTTCCAGCGGGCATTCCGACGGTAATAATCCCGGAAGCATGTGCAGCTTCCTCTGCCGCCCGGGAGAAGATCTTTTGGAATACCGATTGATCCATGATCTGTCCGGCAGGCAGCAGTGCTATTACCCTGCCGGGCTTCTCTTCCCAGGCAGCAGCACTGAGGACTGCTGCTGCAGTACTGCATCCGACTGGTTCCTCAAGCAGTTCCACCGATGGTATTCCAGTTTCCTGTATTTGGCTGCGCGCCGCATCTTTGCAGCACCGCTCGGTGAGGACAACCGTCCGGCAGCCCTCCGGTATCCGCTTCACCGCTTGCTGGAGCAGCGTATCACCGCCCAGCGGGGAATGATACCCCCTGGGAAGATTCCCCGGCCCTCTCTGGGGAAGCGGTCTTAATATGCTTTTCTCTCCTTCTGTGAGAATATATGCTGTTGCCTCCATTTTGACATACCCTTCTTCCATATGGTAGGTTACATGCGCAGAATCCGATTTTCACCGATGATCAAGCTGTAACTTATTCTCCTCATATGATAGTATGAGGAAAAGATTAGAAAAACGCAAGGAAGCATATGGATACAGGCAATTCACATACAGAACACACCGGCAGGCATATCCTTGTTGTTGACGATGAGAAACTGCTGAGAAAGCTTACTAAGAGTATTCTCACTGCAGCCGGCTATGAAGTTACCACCTGTTCAACGGGAACAGAAGCAGTTGAACTGTATAAACAGCAGCGTTTTGACCTGGTTATTCTGGATATGATGATGCCCGGACCAGACGGAGTGGAAACCTTCCGGACCCTTATTTCCCTTGACAGCCAGGCCAAGGTGATCATTATCTCAGGTTTTTCCGAACAGAAGGTAACCGAAGACCTCTATGAACTCGGACTGGCCGGCTTCCTGGAAAAGCCTGTACCCAGGGCAGTGATGCTCTCTGAGGTAGAACGGATTCTCGGCCAGTAATACCAGCTACAAATCAATTACCTCAACCGAAGGCACAGAAAAGAACCTCAGCGGCAATATGGTGGTGCCCGTCCCGTGAGATACAATTACCGGTTTCCCGCGGAAGAAGCTGAAGCCTCTGCTGATCTGCTTATGTTTCGTATGGGTAACCAGCGGTTTTCCGAAAAAGCTCACCTGGCCTCCGTGGGTATGACCGCACAGTGCTAAATCAAAGTCAAGATTCCCGGCAGCTGCAGGAAGCGCATCGGGGTTGTGGGCAAGAAGAAGCGCCGCATCAGCCCGTGCTTCCCTCCGGATATGAGCAGTATAGGCTATATCCCGGCGGCAGTCCCCTGTACCGATCAGCTGCAGGGTATACCCTCCGCACTCCAGCAGGCATGCGCTGTTATAGAGCACCCGGATCCCGTATGATTCCAGGGTCTGCACCGTAAGCAGCCGGGGGTTTTTGCCCCCCTTCGTCTGGACGTCATGATTTCCCAGCAGTGCCGCAGCCGGTTTGAGGGCCTGCAGGATGCTGATGCATGGTTCTACGTAGGAAAGTCCGCGGTCAACATAATCTCCCCCGAGGATTACCGCATCTGGGGAAGCACGCTGGATGATCCGCACAATCTTCCTGATCCTCTTCGGGGAGTTTATCCTGCTGCAGTGCAAATCCGAGAGCCAAATAAGCCTGATGCCGCGTTCACCCATCGGATGCACTTTCAGCCTGGGAGGCATGAGTGCTTCTGTTATTCCCCACACCAGCAGGAGCAGGAGCACAGCCAGCAGAATTACCGGGAGCATTTCCCTGTTCCCCTTTATTTCCCTGGATAGGCTTCCAGACCTCGGCGGATGAGATCTATTGACTCAGCCATCTTCTCACAATCCAGGACATAGGCGATCCGCACTTCATTCTTCCCTGCCCCAGGAGTTGCATAAAACCCCTCTGCCGGCGAGACCATGACTGTCTTTCCGTGATAGGAAAAATCACGGAGCATAAACATAGCAAAATCTTCCGCATCTTCCACCGGGAGGCGGGCAATCTGGTAGAAAGCGCCTTCAGGCTTCCTGCAGAGCACACCGGGAATCTGGCGGAGGGCTTCATAGACCACATCCCTTCTCCGCTGGTATTCACTGATTGTTTCGCTGAAATAGGATGCTTCCAGATCCAATGCTGCTTCTGCAGCCATCTGCTCCACCGTGGGAGGGCACAGCCTTGCCTGCCCCATCTTCAGCACCAGCTCAAGGAGCTTCCGGTTGCGCGAAATGAAAGAACCCACCCGGGCGCCGCAGGCACTGTAGCGTTTTGAAATACTGTCCACAACTACTGTGCGGTCCTCTATCCCGGGAAGGTTCAGCAGACTCATCTGTTTTGATCCGTCATATACGAATTCCCGGTACACCTCATCACCGACAAGGAACAGGTTCCGTTCCTTCACCAGACCGGCAAGGGCTTTCAGTTTCTCCGGTGAATACAGCGCACCCGTAGGATTATTGGGATTGCAGATTTTAATTGCCCGGGTCTTATGGGTAATTGCCCGTTCAAATGCATCTATCTCCGGAAGAGCAAATCCGTCCTCTATCCACGTTCTGATCGGTACCAGTTTCACCCCTGCCATTGCCGCAAATGCATTGATATTCGCATAATAAGGTTCCGGTACAATGACCTCATCTCCTGGGTCGCACAGTGCCATAAACATAAAAAGCAGTGCTTCACTTCCTGCTGTGGTAACCAGAATATCTTCGGGGGCAACATTAATCCCCCGGGAAGCGTAATACCTTGGCAGTGCGTTCCGATAGGAGAGAAGCCCTTCGGAGGGCCCGTATTCGATTACCTCCAATGACAAATTCTTCATCACGTCCAGCACTTGCTTCGGTGTCCTGATATCCGGCTGGCCGATATTTATGTGGTACACCGATATCCCCTTCTGTTTCGCCTGCAAAGAATAGGGAACAAGCTTCCTGATGGGCGATTCAGCCATTTCAATAATCCGTCTCGATAATTCCACAGAGCCTCCTTATCCCAGCTGACAGGCCGCTGGAGTTGATTTACCATATCAAAGAGAGGGTAGTGATGCAATATCTGCTGCTCTTCCCGGAAGAATGAACTGTCTTCTTTTTCACCCCGATTCATGGTAGGATACCACTCTCAGAGTTTTACGAGGAGAACGGTATGAAAGACATCACAATCACGTTTGAAGACGGCGGCAGCCATCAGGTGCCCTTCGGGACCCGTGCCTCCCAGGTGCTCAAAAAGCATGCTCCCTTCAAGACCGATCAGACTTCCTATGAGGAGAATCCGGTGGTTGCCATCACCCTTAATAATGACATGGCCAGTTTTTCTGTGCCCCTGGAATTCAGCGCTGATATCAGGCCTATCAGGCTGTTCAGTGAATTCGGAAGGAGGATATACCGGCATACGCTCTGTTATCTCCTGGCCATGGCATGCAGCAGGGTATGCCCGGGACATCACATTGTCATCGGCCATGCATTAGGCGACGGGTACTACTATTCCTTTCATGATGATGCAGAAGTCACTGACGATATAATCAGCCGTCTGAAGGCAGAGATGCAGAGCCTGGCCTCCCGGGAACTCCCCATCAGGAGGGAATACTTTCCCTACCATGAAGCAATAGAAAAACTGAACGCCTCAGGCCTTTCTGAAGCTGCCCTTCTGCTTTCATACATCAACAAACCAAAAATTCCGATGTATGTATGCGATGACTATCTTGATGTATCCTATGAACCCCTGCTGGACAACACCCGGCTGCTGACCGTGTTTGAACTCCAGCGGTACAAAACCCGCGGACTGCTGCTCCGGTATCCCCGGCAGGAATCAATTGCGAAGATCGCGGATTTCAAGGATGATCCCGTGCTTTTCTCCGTCTATCGGGAATACAAGCAGTGGGGAAAGATTCTTGGGGTAAACAATGTGGGAAGACTCTCCTCACTCATTGAAACAAAGGAAATCCGGAGGTTCATCCATGTATCTGAATCCCTGCATGATAAAAAGATTTCCCGTCTGGCTGATCAGGTATTTGACCGGAGAAATGAAATAAAGGCAGTATTTGTGGCAGGCCCCTCGTCCTCAGGAAAGACCACATTCACGAGAAAACTGGGCATACAGCTGAAGGTCCTGGGGCTGGAGCCTATTATGATTTCCCTTGATGACTATTACCTCCCCAAGGACCAGGTTCCCCTTGACCATGAGGGCAAGCCGGATCTGGAATCCCTCCGGTCCCTAGATGTCAGGCAGTTCAACACGGACCTGCTTAGACTGTTTGCAGGAGATGAAGTGGAGATCCCAAGGTATGACTTCTCTACTGGCTCCAGACAACCGGCAGGCAGAAAGCTTCAGCTGGGGCCTGAATCAGTGCTGATTATTGAGGGGATCCATGGACTGAATCCCGAACTGACCGAGCGTATTCCCAGAAAACAGAAGTTCCAGATCTATATATCAGCATTGACCCAGCTGAATCTGGATGACCATAACCGGATCTCCACAACGGATAACCGCATGCTCAGGAGAATGGTGAGGGACCATCAGTACCGGGGAACAAACCCGAAAAAGACCCTGGAAATGTGGCCCTCCGTGCATCGGGGAGAAAAGCAGTACATCTTTCCCTATCAGAATCTTGCCGACGGGGTGTTCAACTCTGCCCTGGATTATGAACTGTCCGTGCTCAAGCCCTATGCAGAACCGCTGCTGAAGACCATCAAGCCGGCACATCCGGAATATACCCAGGCAAGAAGGCTGCTGGCCTTCATTGAACATTTCTATCCTATTCAGTCCTATGATGTGCCGGAACATTCAATCCTGCGGGAATTTATTGGAGGAAGCGCCTACTACCGGACAGATAAATGATTCCAGGAGCCCCGCAGACTAGGGGTCTGCAATGCTTTGTTAAGCATGTCCTTAAATTCTCCCCGGGAGACCGGGAATGCACCGAGGGTGACCAGGTGCGCGCTGTAGTTCTGGCAGTCAATAAAGCTGAAGCTGCGCTCCTCCAGCCGGTCATGGAGTGCAAACAAGCAGAGTTTTGAGCAGTTGGGGATAAGAGAGAACATGGATTCTCCAAAGAACGCCCTGCCGAGGGAGACTCCGTAGAGCCCTCCGGCTAACTGCTCCCCCTCCCATGCCTCCACGCTATGGGCATATCCTTCCTCATGGAGCCTGATATACGCCTCGATCATCCCTTCATCAATCCAGGTGCCCTCCTGATTTCTCCTGGGCACTTCTGCACAGTACCGGATGACTTCCCGGAAGCCGGCATCAAAGGTTATCCGGAAGGAGGCGTTCCTCCTTAAGCGGCGCATTCTCCTGCTTGTGTGGATATTTCCTATGGGGAGGATCATTCGTTCTGCCGGGTCCCACCAGATAACCGGATCACCGGGGTTGTACCAGGGAAACAGCCCCTGTTCATAGGCAGAGAGGAGCATTCCGGGAGATAGATTGCCGCCTACAGCGGCAATCTCCTCTTCTCCCTGCGGCTTTGGAAAGCGTATCCGCTCGTCTGCCGACAGTACGGAAGCTCTCTTCAGCAATACCATGGCGGTGATTATGTATTGACAAGCTCAGCGCTCACGCTGATCTTACCGTTC